>Ga0208428_1000449_pt1 | contig 19099 bp, 30 predicted proteins | sample DEB08_DNA_11_FD_184535 | JGI IMG/M metagenome (GOLD analysis project Ga0208428, IMG submission 184535) | Aqueous microbial communities from the Delaware River and Bay under freshwater to marine salinity gradient to study organic matter... | ecosystem: Environmental > Aquatic > Marine > Coastal ... | reverse complement strand
TTGAAAATCCTCAGTATCTGGTATTAAGTCCTCGGCATTTAAAGCCTTTGCTCTTTTAGCAATAAACTTAGCAGCTTTTGCTTGGTCCTTAGCTCTACCGTAAGCCATTATAGCATTCTTAAGATCGGCAAGATCTTTGATTGGGAAGCTTCCGTCATCTAAGGCTAAGCCTTTCTTTGCCAATTCCATCCTCTCCTCATCGGAGTAACCTTCATTAACAGATTCACCAACATAGATGTATTCTTTACCGGCTTTTTTAGCTTCTCCTTTTGCCCATTTAACAGCATCAGAGTAGCTCATTGCCTTTGGTGTAAAGATAGGCTCTCCACCTTTATCATCAAAGTAAAACGCCCATTGGCCATAACCTCTAGGTTTTTTACCATGACTTCTTTCATAGCGGTTAGTTTCTACTCTAACTGCTTCATTTAAAAAATCTTTACGTGTTTTAATAAATTTCATAGCTTACAGATATCTTGATGCCATTCTTTCCCAATTAGGAAGGCCTGCTTGTTTAAATCCAGCGGCCTTAATAAATGTTCTCATCGAGACGTCATTGGCTTTTTTCATAAATTCATAAATTTCTTCCTTATCCTTAATAGCCATATCTCTTGGCTCTAGGTGTGGAAGAAGAACCTTAATTCTTTCCATTAGAGTAGCATCGTCAGGATTAACATCAATAAGAATAGATCTTGAACGGATTGCTCCATCAGGATCAGCCTTATCCTTAGGAAGGTTTGAGATAAAGATTACACGACCAGCAAAATCAAAGTATGCAGGAACTAATCCATTCTCAATTGCATTAAACTCACCTTCAGGATCCATTTCAAAATCTTTAGGATCAAATACTAATCCACTTTTCTTAAGATATGAAATTCTCCTAACTGCTTTAGTGTCAAGAGCAGCCTTTAAAATGTTACGACCATTCTCATCACGGAATACAGCATCACAGTCATCAAATACTAATGTCTTTGTTCTGTATTGGAACATTTTCTTATACATCATAATTGTTGATACAGCACCTGATACTACGATGTAATCATCATCTTCAATTAATCCTTCATCATTAAGTGCCTTAGTAACAGAATATGTTTTACCAGTACCAGCACGACCTGATATCATTAATGAATTAAATGCGCCTGCAGCTAACCTTCTTGCAATATCATAAATATCAGTTAAGGTTTCATCTAGGAATTTAACTTTGTCCTCCAATGTTTGTTCGTTTGCTTTAACAGGGGCTTCATCTAATTGAGCAGAAACGCTAGGATTTCTTTTAAGCTGAAGAATCATTCCGTATGATATCTTAAGATCTCTTGCAATTTGAGCGGCACTCTTACCAGATTGTAATTGCTTAATTACCATTTTCTGCTCTTGTGGAGTAAGAGGCTTTCCTTTACCTTCATTTAAAGATTCAGATAAAGTTTCAACTTCATCGGCATATTTAGGCTCATTAATAAATTTAACGAATTCATTAAGTAATGCTACAATAGGGAAGCTATCACTAGATATAGCAAAGTCAGGGTTTCTATTATCAAAACTAGAGTAATATAAAAGAGCACCTACAACGCCAGGGCCACGCCCAGCACCTTTACCAACCACATAGATCATAGAACCTTTGTTGCCAATTAACATTATCGCAGGAGTTCCATCTATATTTATGCCCCAAGGGTAAACCTCGAATTTGTCTTTGGTTTTCTTTGAAACAAAGGATGCAATAAGATATGCTGCTTGTTCAAGTTTAGGATCAGATCCCGGTGCCAATTGGGTAATAGCTTCATTAAGTGATTCTTTATAAGAAGAATAGCTAGGAATAAATTTCATATCTTTAGATTATTTTATTTGTTTATTTATTTACCAAGGTTGAGTACTTTTCAGGCCAAGCTGCTTTCCGAAAAGAGAAGGACCGTAACATGCCCAGAAGCCTGCTTTATTAGGATCCATTTTTTCTTTCTTATCACAACCGTGTCTTGCCCAAAATGATTTAGCTCTGCCAGGATCATCATTCTTAACGGTTAATCCTGGATCTCCCCACTCAATCTTTTTTGCAACTATTTCACCAGTTTCTTTATCTGTTCTACCTGTATTACGGTATACAATAAATTTACGATTTCCTCCTCTTTCTGGTGAATCTAATTTAACTTTTTTAGTTTTTCCACTTTTACGATCTTTATAGATGGCCTTTTTACCTACCTCAAGATTCTTTGCCATCCATCCACCTTTGCCGTTTAGGATAATGTTACCCTTATCCCAGTATTGCTGTACTTCTTCAAAAAGTTCGGCGTGGGCATCGGATCCTAAACGAAAAACAGTATCTTCTAAACCTAATCCATTTTCAACATGGTACTTAAGTTCTTCTGATACCTTATCCCAATCATCAAAGCCTTTTACAAATTTCATTATGCTGATTTTAGTTTTTTATCATGACCACCGTCACGTACTTCTTTTGCAAGATCTTTATCAGCTTTACCCCAAGTACCATCACCTTTAGTTAGAAATGAGTTAACTCTTGCATAACCCCATTGCTGTTGCCCAGCACCAGGTCTATGACCAGTTTTCCATGCGGCCATACCTCTTCTCATAACGGCTCTAAGAATTCCAATAGGAACCCCAGTTTCTTTTGATTTATTTTCTAAACCAGTTTCAATTGCATCATCATCAATAGGAGAGCGATCGGTTGACTGCTTCTGTTCTTCATTTACAGATTCTGATACTGAATCATTGTATAGTGCCTCTAACCATTCTAAAAACTCTGGGGTCTTTTTCATAACCTTCTTATGACCGTATTCTTTAAAGAATTCCTTTTGAAATTGATCAAAGGTTTTAGAATCATCAATCATACGATGAATATCAGACATTACGCCTTCTTGCATAATAGCTTCACCGTATAATTCGTCGTATGCTTTAGTGTGTTTTGATTTCTTCAGAAGCTTCTTACCTTTGGTATCTCCAGGTAATTCTTTATATGCATTAGGATCATCATCGGCCATATCAGCCTGATCTTTCATTTGAGCATTCTTCTTACGGGCAGTTGATGTAGATATTCCTTTAAAGTAGCCGTGACCTTTTATTTTGTCTTCAAAGTCTTCTTCATTCTTCTCTAATAAAAACTGCTTAAATGATTGAACAAATTTCATGTAATATTGTGATTTGTTTATTTATTCAATCAGAATAGAGTTATTTTTTAATGTCCTCTATTCCTAGATCATTTTGTATAAGTTCAGTAATATGATCTTCTATTTTAGTTCTTCCCATTTGATGCCATTCGTCGTCATTGATCACATTTGCAATAGTTGCTGCTAATCCCATTTCTGTGATAAGAGCATCAACGCCTCTTGTATACCAATCAAAAACGGATGATGCACCGCCTGATTTAAACAGACGATGCACCACTTCGTTACCTATATGTCTTTTATGAAAACCCATTATTAGTTATTTTCAGGGCCTTCAACATTTAATTTATCCAATTCTTGTTGAACCTTTGCAAGTTCCATATGTGTCTCTCGCAATTCAATGTTATCATCATTAACTGCTTGTACTGCATTTGAAAGAGATTCACCAACATTGGCCATAAGTTCAACGAATGCCTTAGCTTCAAAGAATCCACTACCGGTCATCTTAGTAACCATTTGCCAAAGAATTGTTACACTAGCAGAACGAACACTAACCATTCCATCCCACTCCTTATCTTTAGTTAACTCTTTCTGCTCTCTAAGATTATGATAAAGCATAATTAATCCGGTTGCAGTTGTATGACCCCAAGGAGCATCCTTTTCTAAGAATTTAAGAAGTCTATCAAAAACCTTTTTAGATTTAAAATCAACTTCATAGGTTCTCTCTTGCATTTCATGTACAAGTTTTTCATTCTTTGCCTCCAATTCTTCAATCTTGGCATTAAGTTGCTCGGCAGTCCTTGGAGCATCTTCAGCAGTCATTTCAACTACTTTAGTTTCTGTTTCTTTACTCATCTTTTTTGTTTTTATTTTCGTTTGGGAAAGGTTGAAATTGTCTATTTACATGGTTACATTCTAGGCAAGCCAAACTATCTATTGGCATAACCCTATCCTCAGATTCACCTGTCATAAATTTACTTATCTTACGTAAAAAGAAGATAGGTCTAAATTTATCACTACCACATTCCTCGCATACGATGGGCAAGGTATCTGATGGATTAACATTAATATTTACTTTTTCCTGTTTCATTACACAAATAGTGAAATTATGTACATTATGATTATTCCTACGATTCCAGTAAATGTTGCCATATAACTAAACTTTAACTGTGAATCGCGTTTTCCTTGGTTATCCATAAATACTGATTTATTATTATATAGCTTTTAAGTATTTAGTTTAAGTATTCTCTTACCCTATCTAAATCTTTTTGTGTATCAACTCCCTTGTATCTTCCTGATGCAACTGCATATTTAAACCCAATTCCGTTATCTCCCCATCTTAATTGTTCAAGACTTTCAACAATTTCATTTGTGGTTTCTATCATAACACTCTTATCAATCTTATTAGCTATTTGTTTACTAAATCCGTAAATACCAATATGCCGTCTTATATAGTTACTAGGCATAAATATAGGACTACGAGTAAATGCCTTTATGTTTCCATCTTCAATGAATGCTTTAACTGTACTACGATCTTTCATTTGTTCTTCGGAGAGAAAGCCTACTAAGGTTGCTATACTCCACCTATCATTCTTAAGAGTGTTTATCAATCCATTAAGATCATCTTGGTTAATCACAGGTTCATCTCCTTGAACATTAATAACATAATCATACTGATCTTTAAACATTTGGTAGGCCTCTAATACTCTATCGGTTCCAGTCTGATGCTTATCACTGGTCATTAGGACATTACCATCAAATTCTTTAACGGCATTAAAGATTCTTTCGTCATCGGTTGCTATAAGAACTTCATCGACATTTGATTTCTTAACAGCTTCCCATACCCATTGGATCATGGGCTTACCGTTAATATCAGCTAAGGGTTTTCCAGGAAGTCTTGTTGAACCCCACCGGGCTGGGATAATTGCAATTACTTTACTCATTAATGTTAAATTTAAGTTTTATTTAACATAGGAAATTTGTTTCCTTGGGGTTTCTTTTTTAAAAAATTAGCTAATCTTAAATAATCATTATCATTTGAAACATTAACAGAAATAAAATTATTCTTATCTTTAAAGAATTCTTTAAGTTTTTTGTTATGGGCTTCGTATGAGTTTATAAGTTTATCTTTATCGTATGGAAGTCCTTCTTTACCATAAGTATAAGACATATAATCATACAAGAAACCACCCTTACTATTACTTCCTACATAATTATATTTGATATTTGCTATTTCTTCCCAATCAGGGTTAGGCGATAAACCAAAGGTCGCTGTATGATATTTACAAATTGAATTATACCACTGTTCACTAGAATCTCTTTCACTTAAAACATAAATTGCATCAGGATACTTTTTATAAAGGGCTTCCCAAACATGAGGCACACTAAATGGAACATCCTTAAACAATTCTATATGATTTTTTGATTCAATCCAGTTTATAACAGATACCAAATCGCCCTTACATACATTACGCATTAAACGTTCGCCTTGACCAAAAATTCCATCATCTGTTTTAAATCCTAATTCTTTAATAGAATAAAAAAGAGAAGTACTCCCTGTCTTATTATAACCAATACAAAATATTTTCATTATTACTTTAATAATATTTGATTACATTTATCTTCAAAACTTTTTGTTACTCTTCTTCCTTCAAAGTGATGATATACTTTATTTTCATATGTTGTTCCTATACCAAACATGCTACCATCTGCAAACTTCCATTTAGGCTTTTCTACGTGGCTAGGATACATTAGTTTGATAGGTAAGTTTTTTTCTGAGGCTCGGTAACTAAATTCTCCACCTACATCCCATTGACTACTTCCTTGAAAACTAGGGTTTCCTAATTTTTCATATGTTTTTTTAGAAAACGCAATAAAGGCAGGGCTTGCATAATCTGGTGCATCTTTTATATGATTAGGATTTTGGGCCACTGAATAAAGACCTATGTTATTTAAAGCCCATTCTCTTGCATCCTTAATTACATTTTTTTCTAGAGGAATGCAATCAATGTCTAATACAATTACATGATCCCAATCATTATTTCTTAGGTACTCATCTATTGTGTGTGCATGGCCACCCCATACTTTAGGTTTTATTTGAATAATTTTTTCTCCAAATTTTTCAAATACCTTTCTTTGCCCTTCTACTACTACATTAGGTATGACTTCATTATATGCTGTTATTATCATGGTCTTTTATTTTTTTTATCTTCTACCTGTTGGTTTTAGTTTATTATATCCTCCCATTGGAGCAACGTAATAAATTTCATTAGTTACTTTTGTTTTGTTTGTTTGTAATAATGCTTTTTCTAAAAAATCCCAATCTGGATTTTTAGCAGTAACATCAAACAGCCATTTATGTTTTAAATATAAAGAAGTCTTTATAGCAAAATTACATCCTACATTTCCACTGTATAATCTACTATCTTCTAATCTCGGTATTATTTTAGGTGGGTAAAAAGGATTAGATGCATCCTGTGACATTCTTAATACAATTATATCATAATCATCATCTAATTGTTTACTAAAACCTTCATTAAGATAATCATCATCATCTAAAAAAATTATCCAATCACTATCAATTCTAATTTTATTAAGCCCATCATTTCTATTTCCAACACCTCTCCCATCTTTAATTTCTCCACATATTAAAATGTTATGGTCAGTACATTCTCTTTTAATTGAGTTAACAGCACGATCTAAAGTATCACGATATAATGTAGGTATGATATAATCTATTTTCATAACAGTTATTTGATGTTATCTTTTTTCATCATATTTGAATAATCTCGATGTGCATTTTGAATATCACTATGACTAGCTCTTTGCCATGCAATAGGAGGATGGTATGCATATGTAGTAATATTCGGTTGTATATAAGCACCTAGATACGTATCAATCGGGCAATCAAAGTATGGTTTATTTTTTAATACAGTATCTAGTATCATATCATAAACAGTATGATTTACTGCATAACACGTAGTAGTTATAATTCTTTTTGCTTTTACAAAATATTCATTAAATTTTTCAGGTATAAATTTACCGTTTCTAGTTTCATGCACTCCTCCAAAATATAATAAATCCCAGTCATTAGGTAGTGTTTTTATTGATTTTTCAAATATTTCATTTAAATTTTCAATAAAATCACAGTCATCTTCAATAATTAAAACATTCTTCCAACCGTTTTCCTTTGCTAATTGATATACTTCAGTGTGACTTGCTATACAACCCATAGCTCCATTCAATGAGGTTCTCTTTCCTGCGAAATTTTTGCTATCCCAACCCATTGGATTACCATCAACTGCACTATATCTTTTTACTTTAATATTATGCTTAGAAAATTGTAATTGAGATTCTTCCCACCTATCTTTTCTCCGATCTAAATTAATACATATAATTTGATCAAAATAATCATTTAGTTTCATATTTATACTTTATTTCTTAGTTTTCTACTTGCTTGAAAATGTTCAATAACCGGGTTAATGTTAGGATACATAGCTCTCATGCTATCAAATATCATAGTGTATTCTGGTGGAAGATTACCATCTTTAACCCTCCCTTCTCTCCGCATATCTTCAATAACCTTACCTAGATTCCACTGTTCAAACGTTTTTGCACCTGGGCCTTCAGAAACATTAACACCTTCCCATCTTTTACACAGTTCTCTAGTTGCTTGATTATTTGCCATAAATATAGTTCCACTCAAACATTCATTTTTTCTCCATCTAAAATCTTGCCACCTAACAGCAATATCATACGGATAATTATCAAACAAACTTGGGTATTGATGTATTACTGCATCGCTATCAACATATACAAGATTTTTACCTTTATGTTTGTCTAGCATATCTTGCATAAACCTGGCTTTAAATCTAGTATTTGCTTGCCAACTACCTAGATTCTCTACACCTACAATATCATAAGACACTTTAAGTTTATCTAATGAAGCTTTTAGTTTATTTGCTTCCTGTTCATAAGGAGTATTTATTGTGTAATATGCTACTATGATAAAACTAGATTGGCTTTCAGTTTCTTTCTTTGGTATTTCCATAACCTTTCTTAAGTCTATTCGTGGAATATAGGTTTCTAATGGGGATTCTGTAATAGTTTTTATGATAGGCTTTCTCTTATTGATAGAATATAGTCGCATAGCAGACATAAGAATATTTTTGTAGTCTACTATTTTGGACTTAAGATTACTCTTATCACCGTACCATGAATGAAAATGAGATTCTCCACCTTTTCCTAAACCTAAATCAAATCCAATTAAATAGACTTCTTCATAGCCTAATAGTAAACCTAGTTGAATTGCAGAGAATCCACTGTTGTTGCCGTTGACAAAAGAATCTATATTTTTTCCAAATCCTATAGGATCAGTATCAGCTTTTGATGTTATGACCTTAGTAAACTTGTTTAAATGCTCGTATTTAAAGTTATGACGAATATCAGTAACAATTCCATCTATTTCTTTAAGGTTAGGATTATTCTCCTTAAGAATAAAAAAGCTTTCACCGCTAATTTTACGATTAATTGAATCTATAGTGCTAACGCCTTTGGATAAGTAACTATAATCTAAGGTTACAAAGTGAGTAGGATTAGGAACAACTTCAACTGCTGCATTAACACAAAGAGTATCTTCATCTTTGAGAAGAGATAAAGTCTAAGTTTTGATTGAAGGGCCGCCTGCAATAATGAACAGTCTATTAGAATTTCTTTTAGGCAAAACAAATTTAGTAAACTTATCTGTGATAGGTTTTACATCCTGTGTCCTAGATTTGATAGGCCTAATGCTTTTCTTTGGTTGCCTACTAACACCAGATCTTTTTTCAATTTCTCTAGGTTTAACTAAAATTTTAGGAATTCTTCTCTTTCTCACCTGTAGGTATTTATTTTATTTATACAACTAAAAAAGGGAGGGTTTCCCCTCCCTCTAATAATCTAAGAAGTAAGTCCAATTAAACTTTTGCAATCACAGGTTCGGTTGCAGCTTCTTCATTAACCACAGGATCTGCTTCAGTTTCGGTTTCTTCTGTTGGTGGTACAAAAACTTTAATAGCCTTTGATACCAATTCAGCATCTTCCAATGTAAACGCACCTTTTGCTTGTGCAATTCTTGCAGCTTGAATAAGAACGTTTACTGCTTGTCCTTGATTCATTTCTTCTGTTTTGTTTTCAGTACTCATGATTTAAATCGATTTTATTATTATATACAATTTCTTAGATTTAGTTTCAGAGTACTTCAACAATTTTTTCGGCATCTTCCCTAGTTGGAATGTTTACAGTAAGAACACCATTTTCAACAGTTGCTTTAATCTTCTTTATATCAGATTCTTCCGGTAGGATAAAGGTTTTATCAAAGGCCGTAAGCCATTTGGTTTCTACATCTGTTTTAATGTTAAGACGCCCTTTTACTATTTTTACCGAAAGGTCCTTCTTACCTAAACCAGGCACAGACATTTCTAAAAGATAACCATCATCGGTTTTTTCGGAATGGTATCCCTTAAAAGTTGTTGTTACGTTATCCAATTCATCCCAAATTGAATCGTCAAAAATTGATTTGAAAGGTTTTGTTGTTAAAAACATAATTTAAATTTTTTTTAAGTTAAACATTTTAGGGTTTCCCCTATTTGTTTATTATACTGAAAAAACCGTGCCAAAGTTAATTTTAGCACGGTTTCTACAAAACTTGTCATGGTTTACTTTAACCTAGTGTCATACTGTCATTTGAACTCTTTTCTTTTACCGCCGTCATATTCATGAGCATGACCTTCGGTAATAAGAGTTTCATTTATGTTTATAACATTATCATCTTTATCCATAATGAATAACTCAGCCAATACCCTACCGTACTTGCCTTCACCGTATGATTTAATTCTAAAGAATCTTGGTTTTGAACTAACCTCAGTTAAAAGTTCTATAAGTCTATCCTTTGCAGCCAAACCTAATTTCTTTTCTTCTAGGTTACGAGTACGACTTTCCCATGCATTCATTCCTTTGAATCTTATTCTTCTCTTAATCCAAATATCAAACCCAACATCAATCATTGCATCAACAGTATCACCGTCAACTACACGATCCAATTTTGCTCTGTAAACATACTTTTCCATTATAGACTAGTTAACATATCCATTAATTCAGGTTGTGGGAACATATCCACTTTAGTTTTACGAACATTAGTGTGAGTCCATAACCCTTTATGTTTTCCTTCCAAAACTTCTTGGTTAAATTCAAAGGCATCAGCACCCTTTTCTTTAATAAGAGCAGGGAGACCAGCTCTTACATCAATGTTATCCCTTTCACCAACCCAAAGTATCCAATCTCTTAGAACTTCAATTTGCTTATCAGAATAACGGTGCCATGTAGTATAACCTCTAAAAGGTTTAGATAAAACAACTATTTGGCTAGAATCAACTCTTGTACCTGCATATGTTTTTCCATCTTTCACCCATCCAAAATTATTTACTTCAATACCAACAGAGTTTTTATGCATGTGACTTCTTCCAGTTCCTAAGTGCCAACCCCAACCGCCTTGCGGCATACATTGTACTAGAACACCATCATAACGATCATCATTTCCTCTAACAGATTGACCACCTAAAACAAATTCCGTAGCAACCTTTCCTCTGCTATCACCTGCCCAATGCTCAATTGTTTTGTATGGATTATGCCAACCTGCAGTGTGATGAAGAAATACATATTCAGGTTTACTTCCTGTCATATACTCATCTTCTGGTAAATAATGTTTATGAATTATTAATCCATTTTCCAACGATTCAGTAAGTTCCGAATTATCAGTACTAGCAAGACCCATAGCATTCCAAGTGGCAGGGCCAACAATACCATCAACCACCAATTGGTTTTCATGTTGCCATTCACAAACTTTGTTATGTGTCTTCGGACCAAATATACCATCTGCATAGATACCTAAAAACTTTTGTATTTCTTTAACCTCTATTCCATGAGATCCTTGTTTTAAAATCATATCCTAATATTTATTTGTTTATTTATTTGGTAATCTTTTGTCATATTCTTCTTCATAAACTTTTACAAGATCATCTACAATAGGATCTCTATGATTTTTAAGTAATGTTATTGACACGAGATTCTTTATTTTACCACCTAAGCCATACAGGAATCTAAAACCTGAGTCTTTTCTATTTTTAAGATCTACTTGTGCATCATCTCCACACACTATCATTTTAGATCTTAGTCCTATTCTTGTGGCAATCATTTCCATCTGTGTCATTGTAACATTCTGGGCTTCATCAACAATAATACAACTGTCTAAAAAGGTTCGCCCTCTCATAAATGCTACAGGCACAATTTCAATTTTACCTTCTTTGATGTAAGGATCGATCTTTTCTTTACCGTATAGGGAATACATATTCTGATAAATTGGTTGTACCCAAGGATCCATCTTTTGATGAAGATCTCCTGGTAAAAAACCGATCTCTTCTTTTGATACGGTAGGTCTAGTAATTATGATTTTTTCATAGTGCCTTCTAAAGAGACCATCTAATGCAACTTGACATGCCAATAATGTTTTACCACTGCCTGCTTTTCCGGCTAATACCGAGATGGTGTTATCTAATATTTGTTGTTTGGCAATCTTTTGCTCTTCATTAAGAGGTATTTTAAAAGTAATAGGGTTTTTGATAATTCTTTTTTGACGAAAGACTTCGTCCTCGTAGGTTCTAGCTGGCATTGCGAAGAATTTTTTTTTTTGCCTAAAGAATCTTTATTCTTAAGGTTTTGAAATGTAATGCTTTCGCTCAGTTCCAACTGGCTCTACTGCAGAATAATCATCTTTCTTCTTAGGGACTTCCTCAACATAATGGACATTAGTCTTACTTACTCTAGAGTTATCAATTATTGCTTCATCTACAGTAGGTGATACATTATGATCGGATTCCACAACTTCATTGGATGATTCATTCTCCACTTCTTCCAATTGTTCTAATGGTTGATCATTGATCTCTTCGGTTGCATTTTCCGAAGTTACGGTTATCTCATCGCTAGGTCTAATATAATCCACTAATGACTTAATAAATCCTAAAGCCACTAAAGGTAGTACAGCTCCACTAACAATAGAGAGTATTCTTTTTTGGAAAATAGGCTCCTCTTCTTCTAATCCAAAGAGCTCTATCCAAGGCATATAATTTTCTAAGTTTACAAATGCATGGAATGAATTTGCCATCATTTGGAATCCGGTAAGAAGTAAAAATAAACTCCAAACCATTGTCTTATTTGTCTTGTCTAAAATGATTATTGCAGCAAGAGATGCAGCTGCACCTAATTCAAATCCTATAGCCAAAGCCCAGTTCATAATACCTTCATGAGTTAAATCAAAAAAGGCCACAGAATTAATCATTGATATTGTAGCTACTAAAAAGTATAAGCTACAGAATATTCCAATAATAAAATAATGAACTAATTTATTTTTCATATTTCAATTTATTTATATGACCCCCGTCACAAATCCACTGCTTCCACAACCTGAATCTCCACCATTTTTATAGATTTTAGATTCAAGAATAGTGGCCACCCACAAACAAGGTATCCCAAATACCTCTGCTGTACCGGTTGGAAACGCACCAGTTGGACCTACACCAGTTACGCCAGTCTCTCCTGTATTTCCAGAACACTCTGTTAATAAGATTTCTGCAAATACATTACCTGGTGATACTTTTGTACAATCGGCTGATAAACATATTCTGATTAATCCTTCATTATGAATTTTACCAGACGTATCGGTGAATTGCAATATGTCTATGTAAAAACCTTTACCACCTGAAGGAATATCAGGCCACCAAAAGTTTGCTACGACACAGTCTAATTCATTCGTTAGCTGTAAATGAATATCACAAAAATTATCTAGGTTAAGTGGTAATTCATTAGAGCCAAATAGCTGAATATCAATGCATGCAGTAGTACCTTGCATTATCCATTTAATACAATCTACTTGTGCAATGATTCTACCACAGTAAGTTAATGCACATTGCGGATCACTAGGTGTAGGTACTCCTGGTATGATATTAGCCATTCATTAGTCTTCTTTTTCCTCTAAAGCATTGATAGAGATTCTTTCCTTATCTGAGATCTCTTCAATTCTTAAAGTTTTCCAAGCAGGTACTGTTTTAATTAACTCAATCATTTCAGCCTCGTTAACTAATTCAGATGCCAGTGTATCAATCTCTTCGGTCAATACTCTCTGCTCTTTTTTGATTCTTTCAACTTCAGAATCTATACTGCATGATTTAAAGTAGCTTAGTACCAATAATACTACAACTAACTTAATACCATGATCTGCGAAAAATTTGTTAAACTTATTCATATCTTATTTTTTAAATTCTTGTTTTGGTTTTGATTTCTTTTCTTCTCCTTTAGGAACTCTATGATAGTTTTGAGTTGACCACGGATCTTGTTCTTCACATTTACAATCATCAGGGTGCTCACCACATCTAGGACATTCCTCTGCTACTTTATCCATGTACTCTTCAGCCTTTTTCTCGGCTTTTTTATTATTACCGTCTTTGGTATCAATATCTTCTACATGATCTACTTTCTTATGTCTTACTTGACCTAAGCCTTCATTTACAAATTCTCTAAATGATTTTATTGACATGGATAAACTTATTTTTTTATATATTCTCAGGTAATGGATGCTTTTCATGAAACGCTTTTACCATTTCTAAAAACTTCTTTCCATAAAAAGTAATGTCTTCAAAGGACATTTCAAATATTTGCGGAAACCCATCAGCTTCATTACTTATCCAGATTTCTCCGCCTTGTGGCTTTACGCCGTTCATTTCCCAGTATGCTAAAGAGTATGCAGCAATTTGTAATTTGTAGTTTTCAATCCACTCTTCTTTCTTAGGTTTCTTAGATGATTTAAAATCTAAGACGATTAAATGAGCTTTATTATTCTCATAAATAATATCTACTCTACCTGCATACCCTCCCATTACAGGTGAGTATAGAGTGTCTTCAATAGATACTACTTTAGATATCCTGTTAAAGCAATCATTGTTATAGAAATTAAAGAAAAGCTTTCGCCCTACATTTACTTCTTCTTCAGTAAAGCCGTTTTCTTCGGCAAAAGGAATGATAAGTTTTTGTGCCTCGAGTAATCTTTCCCGGGCTGTCTCTTTTTCAGATCCTAAAAAGTATTCATTAAGTTGATGCATAACCGTACCTCGGTTTGCAGAGAATTTTGAAATTCTATCAGCTTCTTCATCGCCTACTCTTTTTCTCCACTTATCTAAACCAGACTTATCAGTCATGGCTCCTAAGATTGTTGTAACTGATGGGTATTTTTTACCTTCACCTACATTATAGTATCTTTTACCGTTTATTGTTTCAGTTGTTGCTAATGATTCAGCTGTTGCCATTTTCTTTTGTATTGCCTAAGAATTTATCTTGCTCTTCTTTTGAAGGATATCCTAGTTCCCTTCTACAAGTGGAGCAGTATTTTTTCATAGAATTAGTTTCATCAAATGCTACATAAGTTTCTCCCTTATGTTTACACTCAGTTTGTATTGCCTCTTTTTCTTTTTCAAGGACTTTAACTTCTTTTTCAATTTTGTCAATTTGACTTCTTAAAATATCAGATTCGTCAGTTTGTTCCATACCTCAGCAATTTTTTCCTGGTTATTAGAAATTACAACATAAAGTAATCTTAGACCTAAAAGAATAAGAGATGTCCTAAATACAGATTTTGTAAAAGGCCATAACCTAAGTTGATCTCTATCTGGTGACAAGACTAGTAAAAAGGAGTCGGTACCTTCAATTCTATTAAATTCTGGTGATACATAATCTGCAATACCCATTTGCAATAAGAATTGATCATGCTCTCTTAGTTTCATTAAAACATATCCTTCTTGTGAAATTGGAGCAGTTGCAACTTCCTCAGGGAGATTAATGACTGTGTAAATTCTACCAACCCAGTCAACCCTAAATCCTTTTTTATTTAGTTCTTCTTCATTTTCTTTGGCAATGTTTCTTATTTTTCGCCAAATGTTAATTTCTCTGAATAGTTTTCTTGCGTACATAGTTATCTGTTTATTATGTATTTAGGCTTCAGAAAAAAGTTTCATCCCTTCGAGCTGTTTTTTAACTATTTTCCTTCCTCTAAATATGCGGTTCTTAACTGTTTGTAAATTTATCCCTTTTTCAAATTCTTTCATAATATCTAAGATATCTGAATATGATTTGTGATTAAGGAACCTTTCTACCATGTATCTTTTATACATAGGAGGTAATGCATTTATTGCTTCATGTGTTAGTCTAACCTGTTCATCTAATGTAGATTCTTCTTCTTCCCAGTCACTATCAGTCTTAGGCAAAAAACCATCAGTTGTAGTAAAAGAATCATTCATAGGAGGTTCAACACCAGCATCTGTAAATACATTCATACTTACTTTCTTGTTTCTAAATCTAATCCAACCTATACATTCATTATAAGCAATACGATAGGCCCAGGTTGTAATTTGATAGTCTTCATTGTACTGATCTATTTTTAGATAGACTGTTGTTAATGTTGTAGAAACAATGTCATCAGCAATAGTAGGATCCTTTACAATATTATTAACATAAGACCAGAGCCCAGGGCGCATCTTATGATAAAGTTCATTGTAAGTTTTTTCAGATCTTGTCTTTTTAAATTCTAATGCCAGTTCTTTGTAAGTCTTTTTAGTTTTTGTCATTTATAAAATCTTTAATCGTTGAATACTTAATAGGTGAATAATTCCAAAAATCCGTACATACATTAACACGGTTCATTTTGGATAAATCTGTCTTATGAGAAAATACGGTATGACCATGAAAGTGGATTGTACCTGAATCTTTACCATTCCATACCTCTAACGGATAGTGACAAATAACAGAATCGTATTGTGGAAATTCTGCGATTTGATCCTCTATAATATTTACATTGCTAAATTCATCGGCCACATCTAATAATGCCTGGTCAGTATTACCTCGTAAAAAGTAAATCTCGCCCTTTAGCTTTTTAAGGACCTGCCTTGCAGTTTGAGGATCCCATGCGAAATTACCTAGATGGAATACGATGTCAGTTTTCTTTACTACCTTATTCCAGTTTTTAATTAACTGGTTATTCATATCATCTATGTCTTTAAATGATATGCGATTTGCTATTTGCAAAATCTGTGGCCTACCGAACCATGTATCAGACGTTATGAAAAAATCTGATGGAAATTCTGTTGTTTTATGCATATTCTATTCTTTACAGTTTGTACTGTTATACTACAAATATAATACAAAAAGTTGGGAATTGAAAATTATTGATGAAATTTTTTCTATTTAATTGAAAATCTTTTGCCTCCGTCTTTCTTAAGAGTTTTTTCAACCATAGTTTTTGCATATTCATCTAATTTAGTTAAACTATCTTTATCTAAAGGTTTACCGTAAAAATCCTCATAGATCTTTTTATAAGCCTCAACCGTAGAATCAAAAGGTACACCTGGTTGTGCATTTGACTCAATTACATAAACCTTACCATCTTTTGATTTCATCATATCAAAACACATATAGGGAAGGTCTTCATATATCTTACAAAACTTTTCCAAAACTTTTTTATAGTCTTTTGGAATGTCTTTTACATTTCTCTTAGCATATCCAAACTCCATTTCTTCTTTAGCGTCGCCCTTACCACTTTTAGCCTTTTCATTAAGTGGTGTTCTTTCCATCCAAAAAATAGGTTCACCTTTAAAATTAATAAATCTATGCTCTTCGGCTTTATCAACATATTCAGAAAAAGTATCAAAAATCTTTTCATCCACATCTTCCATCAGATCCGGTTTATCAATAATTTGAATACCTATTCCACTGTGCCCTTTAGAAGGTTTTGCAATAATTGGGAAATTAAGTTTTTCTAAAGCATCGTTTTTAGAATATACTGTCTTAGGAATGTTTTCATCTTCTCCTACAAGTTTATGAAATTCTTCCTTAGATCCAGATTTTGAAATATGCTTAGACTGATTATAAACATTTTCTTCTTTAATCCTCTTTTCCTTTAAAAGCTGGTCTATGATAGAACTGTGATAATTAAGAATAGGATAATCAGGATTTATATCAATCTTATCAATGTTATTTTCAGTAACTTGAATAAAAAAGTTATCGCCAGCAAATCCTTTATAAGACCACCACCTTTGGCCGCTATCTCTACGAGTAGCAAGATAAACTTTCTTTAATGCAGAGTCATTAGCAAATTCTTCAAATAACTTTAGATACTTCATGAGTAATGGATATTTGTTTATATATCCAGGAAAATCGCATCACTTATCCATTGATGTAAAAGATCGTCTTTAGGTGAAGGTGTAAACTCAGCAGTATTGATTATGTCATTGCATTGAATCATTTCATCTTCTATTTCTTTAATCCCTGATAAGGCTTGACCTTGAGGATCAATTAGGAATTCTCTTATTTTTGGAAATGATGTTGGATTAAATGATTTCATTAACATTTCACTCACAAGATCAAAGTGTCTTTCATATAAGTGAAGTGAATGAGCAATATGAGTATATGTACCTAACTCTAACTCAGGATAATATTTTCTTAAATGCTCTAACATTTGCATTTGGAGCAAACAGAAGAATGCTACATCAGTAGGAGTACCTAAGATAAGATCATTAGACCTCATATCAATAGTAAAGTTAAGTTTATTATCTCTTATTTGAAATATTCCATTAAGAGTACAAACAAAATCTTTATTACCATTCCATTGATGCGAAGGTTTATTAAAATGTAAAATTGCCTGGCGACTATCTTTATCTTTAATAAGAGACTCTAATGCCCATTGATATTGATTATAGTAATGTTCATTACTTTCAGAAAAGATAAGATTACCATAAGCAGAGTTAACCGAGCCATCTTTGTTTGCTATTTGATTCCAAAACTTAGCATAAGGGGTAATAAAGTTAGCATCCTTGCGACCTGTAAAATACCAAACCAACTCAGCTGCAATATATTTAAATTGACTACTCCTACGGTCATTCTCGTATAGACAAAATGTAGGATCCTCGATAACCAATGCAGCATCGGTAACTTCAAAAATTTTCATACCTCTTGGTGATGAGGTATATTCTGGGTTATGAATAACACTATTTAATGCCAATTCATATGCCTCAGCAAACGTTTCACCTTTGTATATTCTCATGTTTCTTTATAGCTTTTTCATAACATTTTTCCATACGAGTAAAAAACTCGGATCTTGGATACTTTGTATTAGATTTTTTTATCTCCTTTTCGTATATAGCTTTAAGTTCTGGATCATTATTAAGGTGACCCATTACTTCATACATACGGTCTTCTCTCCACTTAGACATTTTCAAACAGTTCTAATTGGCGTGGATCGCCGGTGATAGTATTTTCGTGACTAAGAAAATCAATAATAATTTTTGATACATCCTCAGCACTCATGGTTCCAATATTTACTAGTAACTTATTCTTAATCTTACTTAAACGATGAGCCCGGTTAAATCCATCAACCTCAGCTTTAACTTCTTCTTCATTACCATAAAATGATTTACCGTCATCTCTACTCATGATGATTTGAGGATCATTAGTAAGTGTAATAAGATAAAGATTTTCTCTTAATTTATTTACGTATTCCTTTTCAATATCAAATACATAATCTCCAGAGTAACCTCGGTAAAGTGGAGAGTAAACAGATTCACCTAAATGAGAGCGATTAAAGATAATGTTAATATCCTTATCTTTACATTCATTCATCATTCTAAACATATCAGTGTACATCTGTTTTGAATATGATGTATGTTTATCTACGTCATTTTTAAACGGAAGAGATGAATAATGAACCTTATGAAAGATTAGATTGTTTAGTTTTTCTATAATAAGATTCTGTTGTGTATCTTTACCTGTGTTATCGGTACCTTCTATGATGATGAATTTACTCATTTTATTTTTATATGTTAAAAGTTATCATTGTTTATCTCAATATCAAAATCCGTAAA
>Ga0208428_1000448_pt1 | contig 19157 bp, 29 predicted proteins | sample DEB08_DNA_11_FD_184535 | JGI IMG/M metagenome (GOLD analysis project Ga0208428, IMG submission 184535) | Aqueous microbial communities from the Delaware River and Bay under freshwater to marine salinity gradient to study organic matter... | ecosystem: Environmental > Aquatic > Marine > Coastal ... | reverse complement strand
CATCCTATTCGTCATCGGTGATGAGACGATGGTGGCCGGTTAGGGCCGACCGGTTATAGCGTACAGCGTGTATGCTAGTTTTTACTTGCTAGTGGTCTAAAATCACCACCCAGAAAAGAAAAGTACTTCACCACAATTTTTTGCGCAGCAAATTTTTTACCCCGTAGACCCATTTGGACCATAAATACTGTATGGCGCACTATGGCACATACACGCACGATATAACAGCACAGTTTCTCAAGGATCTCAGGGCAACGGGCTGTGACATTGACATGCACCTTAATAGAACACGCTTTTGGCTGGATCCCAGTCTGGAGCACCATGTAGAATTCTATCTCAAGTACAGCCACATCATGCATGCAGTGCATCCTGATGAGGATCTAGCCTTGGGAGTTAGGTGGTAGTGTACACGCTAGAACTAGTGTATCCCCAGGACAAGTCACTGGAGTACTGTGACTCAATAACCCACGGTGCAGTGATAGATCTGCTTGTAAGGGGCATACACAGTTCACAAAATGCACACAACACCCTAATACTGCATGATACGAGGGATCTCACATTCGCACTAGCACTGCTAGGCTCGCACACGCTGTACACCGTTAGGATAGCGTCAAAATAGCCTATTTTAGGGTGTTTATGCACACTCACTGTAAATACTATTAAGAACTTGTTAGTGTTCATACACAACCAAGTCAGATTATTTTGCACCGTGTTAGAACGTGCTACGTATAGCGTGTGTGTTACTTGAACAAACGAGTTCTACTTTATATACTAGAGGATAAATAGTATATCATGGAAAAATTCTTAATAGCAAAATCATACAACACTGTTACTGGACAGACGCTCATGCACAAGGATCTTAATGGTGCACGCTTTCCACTCAGCCAGCGCAAATTGGCGGAGGACTTTAGCAGAAAGTATGCGGAAAAACTGAGCATACGCACTGGCGATACTTGGACCGCACAGGTTGTTGAATACACACCAGGCATAGTAAGAGCCTAACACTCCCCACACACTGTACAGCACCGTGACGACGAGTCTCCGGGGCCATTCAAAATTCTGCTTACAAAATTCGTGCGCTACCGCTTGCTGCTTCGCAGCGTTCTAATCTCGCGCACCGCTCCGCGGAAAAAATCGCTTACGGCTTCGCCGCTTTTATCACGCCTGTTTATGATTCTCGCTCTCTGTGATAACTACTAGCATGACACGCATGATCACAAAATACCTATGGATACTCCTCGTAGTGGCCTGCATATTCGCACTGCTTGGCTGTGGTCAGGTCCCCATGGCTGAAAGGGTGATTGAACAGCACGAAGCAGAGCAAACCATTGACGAAACCAAGGAAGGCAGCATACCCAACTTCCAGGGCATAGCGGATGCGTTGGGCTGTGTTTTTGCACCTCAATCCTGCCAAAAATAACTCAAAGAGATAACTACTGCTATTATTAAACTCAAACCCTTAACCCGGGAGTGTTATGGCAAAACTAGCGAAGTCTTATGTGAGGCACATAAGAACTCCAAAGAAGACCAGCCAAGCCCAAAAGAAAAAGAAGTGCAAGATGAGTTCCATGAACAAGCACAAGAAGCGTTCTCACAAGTTCTATAGAGGACAGGGGAGACCATAATGGCTGTAAAGAAATCAAAAGGCATAATAACCAATCACATACAGAGACAGCATGCGGGCAGAGACATCAAGCCCTGCAAGTGGTTTAGTTCAAAGACTGGTTCAGGCATAATGGTAGCACAATACAAGGATACAGGCGACATGGTGGTAGATGAGCAGGGTAAACCCGTTCATTGGAATCGTGCCTAGTGAATCCATACGAGATTACAGGCAAGCCCGTCCTTAATCCAAAACCACAAGGACCGTTGGCAAGCATAGCCATTTTTCTGGCTGTTTGGCTGGTGTTTAGCCTTCTGCTAGTTCTATAAGCCTAACGTAAAACAGCGTTATATGCGTATATTATTCTAAGATAGTGTTTGTGGTGCGTGTAGCACTAAACACCGCTGTATGACGCTTAAAATGCGTTTAAGACGGTGTTTAGCACGTGTTTAGACTACTGTGAGTCTGGTGTAACTATGTTGCTGATGGCGTCCGCTATGTTTTGGAATAGATTGGAAACCTGTTCCTTATTTCTGTTCAACTGAGCCTTTCCGTCCGCCCAATTTTCTGCTTGATAGGTCTTGATATCGTTCCATTCTGACTGAGCCCAATCCTGCATCTTAAAGTGCCAAGGTTTTGGTTCCGGAACTATTTGGTTTGTTTCTGCTCCAGCCTTGTTTACTAGCCCAAAGAATACTCCTACCAATAGTATGGTTATTATTATGACTGCCTTCTTGAATTGTTTTTCTATCATGTTTGCCTCTTCTTGTTGTGTTTTTGGCCTGCTTGGAAGGATTCGAACCTTCGGCCTCCAGTTCCGCAAACTGACGCTCTATCCAACTGAGCTACAAGCAGATACTATCTACTATATAAGATAACTCATTGAATGTCAACTAGAAACTACAGTTAAATTCACCTTTTGGAGATACTTTTACGGGCAGTTTGGATGCCAATTCGGTTTCCTTTTGGACTTCACCTTCCTCGGGTGCTTTCTTCTGTTCAACCGTTACACCAGGATTGAATTCACAATTCTGTATGTTTCGCCCACATGCTGTTAGTCCTATCACTATCAATAATAACAATAGGACCAGTATTATGATTCTTTCGACTTTTTTCGGCATGCATTATTTATGGCGGGAAAGACGGGATTCGAACCCGTGATAGGTTGCCCTATGATAGCCTCGGAAACTATTGCATTAAACCACTCTGCCACTTTCCCTTGATTTACAGGAAAGTGACGAGTGTCATACATGATAAAAGTTTCCGAGGCTACTATTGATGTAAACATACACACTCTCCTTGTAGGTGTTTGTAAATCAAGGTCTTTGTCGAGCGTAAGTGTACTAAAAGAAACGTCACCTTATTACTAACCTGTTCTTTGTCACCAGCCGTGTCGGACGCGAGCACTGTCACCAAAGGTAGGCATTCTAACATAAGTTCACCGCAATTCAGCATTAACTTTGTTTTACAATAATATTTATTGTTTATTTTATCCTACTTGGAAATTCTGGATTCGTTCAGTTGGTAGGCATAGTTGATGGTTTCCGGATTTTCTCTGTATCTCCAGGCTCCATTATTCAAATGGAATTTTTCAGCCATTTCTGTTTTTGGACTGAGCGTGACAACGTTCTTGATTGACGGAAATTGATTCTTGATGTAGTCCGATGCCTGTATGATAAGTTGTCTACCAGAACCTCTCGTGTAACTCCAAATGGTATAGAACACAACGGTATCCATGAATGGACTGCAAAGGCTATACATTTCCTCAACGCTACCCGGTATCCCTTCAGTGTAACAAATACAGGTAACTGCACCCAATTCCGTATCATTCCATAGAGCATAAATTTCCGCATCCTCATTGATTCTATGATCAATGGGTATTTCCGATCTAACCGGATCGTCCTTGATAATTTCTTCGATCCACGGATCTATTTTGTTAATCTTCTGTAATTTCATTCGCCCAGATGTTCCTTGTGTTATACTGTATTTAATTTAGATGTTTAAATTTATTGCAAGACTTGGGCAGTTTCGAGGCTCAGTTCCTCGTCTTCTAGATCTCTAATTTCCTGTGTGAGCTTATCTATCATGCCTAGATTTCTTAGAATTTTAAACACAAGATTTTCAGTTGACCATTCACCTGCTTTCTCTAAACCTGCTTTACGCATCTGTGTTATCTTTTGTTTCACTGCTCTGAGTTTTGTGATATCCTTGCTGAGCAGTGCAGTTTCTATATCGTGGTGTAAACTGTTCTTCTTCGCCTTAACAGCCGCATCATCAATCTTTGGTTTTACTTTCTTTGGCTTTTCTAGCCATTGATCCGCTATGATGCTGTATACCCCTGTTGAATGATGAGGTTCTTCTTCTCCTTGCACGTAGCACTCTACAGGCAGTCCTTTTACCGTGATGTTGTGTTCTTCCGACCATAATGCTTTCTTGGCGTTATATAACTCTCGCTCCTTTTCGTCTGGCATTCCCTTAACTATAATGTGCAGGTCAAGATCCGAATATTCCGTCCAGGTATAGTTTGCATTTGAACCGGTGATTGTGTAATCAACCACTTCAATTTCTATGCCGATAAATTCTTCAAAAACTTCTGCTATTTTAATTAATTGTTTTTTGATATCAGGCTTTAACTGATCGTTCTCCCATAATTTTGGGTTCAGTCTACGGTTAACCGTTACAAAATCTGCCTGTTCGAATAATAGGTCACTAATGCGCATAGCATTATTTAGCCCACATTAAATGATATGTTGTTGCTACTTCATTGTTGAAAAATTCGACAATCAATCGTTTTCCGCCTTGGAAAAATTCTAGACTTAACTGGCAATCATTATTGCTCTGTTTGTTAATCCATTCAATTTGATCCACACCACACTCCTTGTGTACTGCTGGCCAATCTATGTCAAAATATTCTTCGGGATATTCGTCCAGTGTCCACTGAAACAGTGTTACTTTAGAGTTCTTCATCGTCACCCATGCTATTCAGAATTTCTCTAAGTTTGGTTGATTCAACCTTACCTTTGATTTTACCAACAGATACTCCCTGTGTAGGATCCTCTGCCGTTTCTTGGGTGCCTTGTACTTCAGTTTTTCTCTTTATGGAATCGATTATGCTACTGCTTCCTCTGTTACCACCATTGTGTGATTCCTGTTCATCTTCTGGTAAATCTGTAATTCTAAGTGTTTCTAAATTAAATTCTAGATCAACTTTTTGTCCTACACCACTACTGGAACGTGTTTTCATCAACTGCAATTGATATCTTCCTCTTTCTCTCATTGCACGGCTTGTAAAGATACCAAACACGTTGTCTGCTGTTTGTATTTTACTTAAACCACCGCTAATATGGCTATGATCAAATTCTACTTCTTCAACTGCTCCTCTGTTTAACTGTGCCGCAGTAACAAACACACACTGCAATTCCATTGCAAGGTTACGCAGTTCTTCTGATACATACTTGTCCTTGACAAATAAATTTTCAGCACTAATTCTTCTTCCTATTGGCATTAATAAATCAAGATAGTCAACCAATAGCACATCTACCTTGCGTCCGGTTTTAATTTCATACTCTTTCAAATATGCTCTAATATCATTTGCAGTCTTACCACTTGGCATATACTTGACTTGGAATGCTCCTGCCTTCTTGCCAATCATCTTGACTTTCATTTCCACATCATCGATGTTCTTAAAAATATCTCTTGTGCTAATACCAGTTGTCATACTATCTACACGCATACTAACCAAATGTTCTGAAAGTTCTAGTGTCAAATAAACAACATTTAATCCTTGCAGTGCCCAGTTAACACCTAGGTTTGCAAGGAACAAGGATTTACCAGCACCAGACCCACCTGCAAAAATGTTAAGTTCACCCCTGTTGAAACCACCAAACAGTTTTCTGTCCATGCTTTCCCAGCCAGTGCTTACCTGTCCATTCTTGTCCTTTAGTCCCATCAATCTTGCTCTAGGATCTTCAAAATAGTCAGTGCCCATGTCACGTGCAAGTCCTATCTGAACCGCTTCCTTGACCATAGATTCTACCTGCCCGTAATCATTTTTTTCTAACAAATCTGCAGAATTGATAATTGCACGTTCAAGTGCCTTGTGTCTCGTAAAACTCTCAAAGTCATCCATTAACCACTGTGTGTGTCCATCTTTTACATCCTGTGGCTTTTTTAAGTCTGTTCTGCAACTTGCATTCACGGTTTCATAGTCTGGCATTACATTGTACTGTTTGGTATATTCGTTTATGAACTGTGCTGCTTCCTGTAACTTTCTATCAAACAGAGTATGATCAAATATGCCCTGACAACGCACAAATGTTTCTGCGTCATTCAGCATCATTTCCAAATATACTTTTTGTACTTCGTAATCGTAATTCTTAGTAGTTGCCATTAAATTGTTTTACCTTCATACTTAATTATTTTATTAGTATACACTCACACCATACTTATGAGCAAACTTTTTTGCATCCTTTTCATCATTTACCATGGGCTTGCCCTTGATGTTTAAACTTGTGTTTAGTAACATTGGACAACCTGTTTTGGCATACCATCTTTCCAAAAGTTCTCGCAAGCCAGGATTATTATTCTTGTTGACAGTTTGTACACGGCTGGTTCCGTCAACATGAACAATTGCAGGAAATTCATCTGCCTTTCGGCATTTTGAAGTAAACTGCATGTACGGTCCAACATCGCCATAAAAGTATTTTTCCGCATGCTCTTCTAGTATCACTGGTGCGAATGGACGATACTTCTGTCTCTTTTTAATCTTGTTAACCTTGTCCTTCATATCCTTGCCTCTAGGATCTGCGAGCAAACTTCTATTTCCTAGTGCTCTCGGACCAAATTCTGCCTTGCCATTTGCAACACCAACCATTCCGTTATCCTTTAATTCTCTGAATAAATCATCCACTGGATATTCACCCGGTATGTCATAACCAAGATAAGGATCCTTCCACCTTATGTGTTTTTGTTTATTTGCAAGGACGGCTCCTATGCTTGATCCTGCATCTCCTGGGTTTGGCATTATCCATACTCTATCATAATATGTTGTGGCACTGCTGTTTGCCTTACAGTTTAAGGCACACCCACCCATTACCACTAAATTCTTGCTCTTGTATTTTCTACTGCAATATTCTACAAGTCCTGAAAATATTTCTTCATAAATGCTCTGTGTTGCCGCCGCTATGTTAAGTTTGTCCGTCCACTTGGTATATCCCTCTCTGTACCAACGACAGCCTCTGTGTAGATTTTCCTTAAATGTAACTTTAGGAAATTGCCAGTGGTCGTGAGGACCCAGTTCAAAAAAAGTTTCTTTCATATGGTGGTAGTGTTTCTTATAATCTCCATATGCAGCCATTCCCATGAGAATGTATTCATCCTCATTGGGCTTTAGTCCTACTCTTTGTGTCATTGCACTATACCATAATCCTACACTGTCTGGATAGTCCTGAGAAAATACTTTTGTAAGTTTGTCACCCTTTCCTTCCCATATCGTAATTGTTTCCCATTCACCTATGCTATCTATTACCAATATGGTTGCATCGCTAAATCCGCTGGTATAATATCCTGCCGCAGCATGGCTTTCGTGATGGTTACTGTAACTAATGGGTGCATTTATGCCGTACTGCTTGAGGTATGTTTTAATATTATTTTCATTGTAGGTCCAACCCTGTCCGGCGTACAGTTGTCTTACAGTTTTCTTAAATGGCTTTTCATACCATACTACTTCGTTAGGTTCACCCCATTGCCTTGCATAATCAAGTAACGGTTTATTTAGGTGTGGATCATTCTTAAGCCCGCTGAATCTTTCAGTGTGACTAGCAAATACTAATTCGTCTTTGTCGAATACTGCCAACGAACCATCGTGGCTGTTAGCAGATATACCCCAAGTAATCATCTATATATTTCCTCAAATTTTTTATAAAGTTCTTCAGCATAAAAACTATGATTTTCTTGATTAGGATGATGATCATCTACAGAAATCCATTGCTGTTTTTTCCTTACGTCCTCTATCTGAGAATACTTAGGAAGATAAAAATTTTTCATTTCGTGTATATCCTTATACGAATAAGAATTGATATTATTATTAGAATAGCATTCTAAACTATTAAACATAATAAATTTTATATTTTTACTTTCTAAAAATGATTTTAAACCTATAACTTTACCTGCCCAATGTCTAAATAATGTTTCCTCTATGTTAATAGGTTTGCTTATTTTTTCTGCAATTGTATCTCCTAGTTTTATTGAAAACCATTTGTTAGGAGCAGTTACATAATCCCAACGTAAAGGATTGCTCCAGCCTATTATTACTAGATCATATGTGTTCTCTAATACTGCTTCAATTGTGTTGTATAGAATGTGTGCGTTACCGTTACCTGACTTGCTCCTATTATCAAACTCAGCATCTAATTTTTGAGCGAGGATTTCGCACTGAGGAATTACCTCACTTCTACGACACATGAAACTGCAACCAACTGCTAAAATTTTCATTTTTGAAATTTTTTATAAGCCTTATGTAAAATGTAAAACCATACTCCGTTTATTATCGGTTCTACCACTGCGTCTAATGCAGCCAATTCAATTGTGGTTCCTGTGATTAGATATGCAACTATTGCTGCTACAATTATATGTCCTACGGTATACACTATTGCCAGTGTTAAACTGCTACCTCCTACGAGTCTCTCGAGCAGTTTAAATATACCAGTTCTAAACTCTGTCATCTACTTGTATATGAAAGGATCCTTTTTCTTAAGTTCCTTTATCTTTCTCCTCATCTTGATCTTATACCAGATATCCTTAAACCAATTAATTATTTTCTTCATTCTGTTTCTCCAACTTGTATTTAAATTTTTGCTTTGCCATGTTTATTTTTATGGATCCTGCCTGTGCTGTTTTTATTATGTCTACCATTGTAAATAATTTTCCATACTTAAACACAGCATCTGCAACATCTTTTACATCGTCCTTCCATGTAGGAAATGCAACACTCCATCCATATTCAACGGCCTTGTTGATTAAATTTATTCCTGCTTCATCCTGATCGGGAATAACAATTACTTCATGCCCCAGTCCTTGAATAATTCTATACTGTTGTTCGCTTATGTTATTAGTTAGTAGTGCAACACCATCTATTGCTAGTGCATCAAAAGGACCTTCGGTTACGAATATGTATTTTTGATCCTCCTGTTGGGCATCCACATTATACACAAATTGGGGATGATGATCACTCAGATACTTTGGTCTACCACTTCTTACCTTACGTGCCGTATTACCAACTATTCGATTCTTATAGTAGAAAGGAATTATCACCCTATCCTGATAACCTTCCTCAGGACTCCAATAGAAATTATTGTTTGTGGGATCAAATCCTCTATCATAAACATATGCAACTACCTTGGCAAAGTTTTCTTCAAGAACATTATTTTCTTTAAAATCAACATCAAGCCATTCAGCAATAGGTAGACTGTTTTCTGGAAGTTTCTTATCAGCGAATGTTATTCTGACTTGTGATTCTCTTGGCTTGTAGTCCGGAGACTCTGTTTTCAATGCTTCAAATATCATCACATTGATAGTGTCCTCGGATGCGCCCATCCACCTACATAAGGATTTAAACTTTTCGGATAACTGTCTACCAGGTTGCCAACTTGCTGTGAACTTGCAATTGAAACAGTTGAATACCACACCCGTGTCAAATCTCAGTCCACCTCGTTTTCTCTTGTCCTGACCGTGTCCTCGATGGTGACAGCACGGAGCATTGAAACTAGTCCATCCGCTAGGACTACCTTTTGCTCGTGGCGGAACGAGTGTTCGAAATGTATCGAGAACCAAAGTCATACAGTTAGTATACTATCTATATAGGACTTTGTCAACTGTTCCTGTGTTATTTTCGTCCGGAGTGTGGTATATTCTAAACCAATTATATTTTCCAATTACATTATGATATGCTTTGGAATCAGAGGTATTAATATTGAAAGTCTCAATGTCCGTCCAACTTCCAGCAATTGGGTTTGCACCTTCTCCCAAACTGCCCTGCAGTTTTACTTCTCCAATGTAATTGTTATAGTAAAATTGGAAGGTGTGTACGCTCTGTGGCGTTGACATTCTTGGGTTTGCATCAACGTGACTGCTAATGTAGTATTCCTCATAACCGGTGGTATTTAAATTTTGGGCAAAGTTTGGCCTTGGATTTTGTAAGGGCGGTGTGCTTGAAGGAACGCCTGATAGTGCGGAATCAAAGTCCGTAACTTTTCTAAATGTATCTATTTTTTTGGTATCATAGGACTTTCCTTCCATTCCGCCTATGACTTCCATGGTACCTATTGCACCATACTGGCTATCCATAAAGAGAGGTAATTTTGAAGTAACCTTGTAGTCAGTTGAATCTATATTTGTTCTTGTTTCTTTGTGAAAACTATATGAATAGTATCCTGGTTCAATATCTAAAAACTCATCTTCCGTGATAGTTACATAAACTCTCCCCACAGTTATATCGTCTATGCTACAGTCTTTTCTAAGTACCAGATCCTGTGTCTCTCTGTTCACGAGGTTAAAAACTATCGTGCTGCCCGTGGCGTTAAAAGCCTTTTGATCGCTGTTGCGCAGTTGAAGATCAATGCGATTATCTGACCCCCTGTAAACTTTTAGATTACGATTGTATACCATTCTAAATCTCTCCGGTGTCCAAGAAGCCGTGTCACTTGTGTAAACATCCAACTTATTTGGATATAAATATATTGAGTTAATTTGCATATGCTTAACATGAACCTTTATACTATTTATCGATGAGAATAACAGAAAACTTACAAGAAAATTTCCCATTTATCAGCGTTCTAACACATGCTGAAAAAGAGTATGTGGGTATCATTATTAACCAGGACGCCAACGTTACGAGCTTCTACGATTACGAATTATGCGATACCGAGGAAGGCAAGAAAAAGATGCTGGAACTTGGTGAAGCATGGTGGTGGGAATCTAACCGACAAATTCCCATTAATATTTTCTTACGCAACGAAATAAAAATCTTTGATTATACAATTAGGAATTTTACAACAAAGGACGTAAAGGTAATACACGGTCCTGTCACCAGTTTAAATAACATCATCATAAAAAGAATTAAGAGAAAATCAATTACTCTAGTCCGTAAACCGTCTTAAGCCCACGGTAAGTAAAATAATCAAACAGAACAAATATAAAGAACAGGCCAACTGCTGTTAATTTTATGCCGAATAGATATGGTATAACAACCATTACTAAAGCAAGCCTAATTACATACGGTAGAGCATAAAATTCAGGAACCTGCCAAAAAGGCCATGACCCTAGTTTTGGTTTTTTTGGTTCTCTATAGTCATTTACTTCGTAATTCATGGGTGTTGCTGGCTCACCTGTTCACAAATTAGATTCATCTGTACTACCACTGCAACTGCATATGCTGTTGCGTGTGATTTTTTAAAAAAATATTCGTCACCTTCGGGTTTTTCCCACACTTCCTCCAATACCTTGTTCCAAGGTTGACCTATTAGATGTCTCTTGGCTGGTCTTATCATGGCAAGTACCGCTGCCAGTTGTGGTATTGTTGTTGGTTTCATTTGCCTCAGGATTTTTCCATGTCCGTTGACGTGAAATAGCAAGTCTGTGAAATCGTCCTGTTCTAGTAGTTCCCATAGTGGTTCTCTTTCCATTAGTTGTGTAAGATGTTTTTCATTATGAATGCCGTTGTAGAGCGATACATTTAAAAAATCCAGTTTAAATAGCCCTGCATCTTCTGCTTTATCATATTCTACGCTACACAAATTATGTTGTGGGTCATAAGGAACCTCGTGCATGTAAACGCCAGTGTTGTGCTTAAGAATTTTACCGTCTTCCTCACGTCTTGCACGTATGTGTTTGAAATGAGATAGTGCTTTTTCTCTATCTACAAAGTCTATGTCAATATCAGGCATCTATTTTTGCCTCCGCAATTACTTCTTTTACAAGTTCCACATCAGCGGGTAATTTTTTGAATCTTGATAACCAAAACTGTGGATTGATAATATCACCTACAATTGATAATTGTTCATCATTTAGATTTTTTAACATTTTTTTGCCGGATTTGCTCTGCAATAGCATCCAAGGAGATATTTTTCCTTCCTTTATGTCATGCGTTGCTCTATTTAGATTGACATAACTAAAATAATGGTTCCAAGACGCACCCTTATCGTCTGCCCAATCCATCATGGTCTGTATGGTTCTCTGTATTGCGCCATCAGCAGGCTCAATTTTTAATAATTCTTGAAGATACGTGTCATATAATTCATCGCGGCACCAATGATCCAATTTTACTCCACTCTTGATTACGAAGTCTATGAATTTTTCTGGATAGATTGGGTTGGCATTGGACATGAAACTGCCAAATTTTACGAATGCATTGTAGTATGGACTCGAAGCAAAATCGTCAAATGTCTTGCCCTGCTGTTTTTGACTTATTTCATAGAATCTCTGATAGGTTAGGAGTGCTAGTTGCACATGCTTTTCATTTTTCGAAAGATATCTGCGCTTGGGTTCACAGACATGCACCACGAGCGTCTTTTCCTTCGTGAATTCCTTACCACAGTATGTGCATTTATAATTTGATTGCATTGATTTCTTTCTTGTCCCAGCCTAGTTCCTTACAGTATTCTTTAATTTCTTTATCAGTAGTAATTTCCGACATGGCATCAAGATCCGCCTGTTTCATGTTAGGAAATAATTTGCCTAAAAATTCCGCCTTCTTGTTCTTGCTCTTGTTGAGCTTCATCCACTTATGAAAAAATACCTTTTTTGATTCGTGTCCACAACTGCACGCCAATTGCCACAGTAATTTTGGATGCTTGTTTAAAAGCAGGAAAAGGTGCTTATTAAAGCGTTCATTACCTAACAGTACAAAGTGTTCCTTTTCCTCTCTAGACCCTTGTACGACGCTTATATAGCGATTAAGAGTGAAGAAAACAATGCTCTTACGTTGTTCTTCAGTAAGGTCATCCCAGACTTCTTTGCCGTTTAGATCAACGGCACCTAGTATTTCGTTTAGTTTAAGTGATGCCATGTTATTCGTCATTGCCTTTTGATAAGTTATATAATAGTTTAAGCTCATTTAGTGATTTTTGCAAGGCCTTATTTCCCCTATTTGCTAAATGTTGAATTTCGGAAAAATCATGGTCATCCAAATACCAATCGGGGTATTTTTTCTTTTCTATCAGCATTCTTTTACCTGTCTCTGTATCTCGTTCGAATACTGTTTCACCACCGTCTGGCGATTCGTATATCTTTACCATACTATTTTGTGTATGGACTCTTATCTTGTGATATCAGAAGGCAATCCGATTGTATCTGTGCTATTAGATTATCAATTTCGGCATTTGTTCTTTTTACAGGCCCATATTTCATTTCACGCAACCTGTCTGCATCCTTCTTGATTGAATCAATCTTATCACACATTTGACTAATTTTATGAAGCATACGCTACTCCTTTGTTACATTTAATCTCTATATTACTATAACACATAAGAAAGGTGTTGTCAACTATCAAGCAAGTCTTTATCATCTGTTACCTTAAAAAGTTTTATAAACGCTGCTTCACTGGTCTTAGGTGAAAAAATATTAACATCTTGTCTAATAAAAAATGCATTGACTCCGTTTTGGTCGCAATACACTAAATCATAACCTAATCTATTTGCTTGATCGGTATATGATTTCAAACTTGCTCCAAAATTTGTTTGTCCTTTCCATCTATAATTATTATTCATAGGCATTATGTATTCAGCATTACCACTATAATAACCATTATATTCCATTATGCAAACTCTAGGACTAAATTCTTTTAATGCTTCTCTCATGTGATAATCATTTCCGTCAACATCAATTGATAATAAATCAAACTCTTTTGGTATACCACTATTTTTAAATACTTCAGCAACGTTATCAGAAGTTAAAAATTCTTTAGTAAATATACAATTAGGTGGTAAGTTTGTAGCGTTTTTAATGTCATACCAGAATACTTTCCATCCTTGTTCTGCTAACAGTCTTGTGTTTGTTTGTATTCCGCCACCTCCTGCACTAACTCCAAACTCGACTGCTATTTTATTTGTTGTTCCTATCTTGTCAAAGATCTGTTCAATTACACCATCTTCACCGTTTTGACTATAGATTCTTTTTTCAAATTGTAAAAAATTTGTCATTGATTGTAATTTCCTTTTGCACAAATTATATCTGTAAACTTACCTTTTAAATTACCAATAATATTCTTTAATTTATCTAAACTAATTTCTTGGTTCTTATGGTAGAAAATTTTAAATTGAGAAAGTTTTTTATAAAATGTTTCTATATCGTTATAATCTAACAGCCAAATTTCTAACCAGGCCAATTCTACATTTTTCCAAATGGTATCAGGCATTTCATTAACAATTTTCACATCATTGCCTTGTGTGTCAGACTTATAAATTATATTATTTTTCAAATTAATATTGTTAAATGCATAATCTGGCGTTTTAATGTCTACTGTGGTAGTTGTAAATCCGTGCTTAATTAATTCTTTATTTTTATAGACACTATGATTTCCGTTATTCAAATTATCTTTATAAAACACCACCGTTTCATTTTTATTGCCTAGTCCAAAGTTAAAAATACTACAATTTATTCCATCCAAATTATGTTTTAGACAATCATAGTTAATTTTATCAGGCTCAAAGCAAATAGTATTTTGTATTTTGAAACTGTCATTTAGTATGAGTGAAATTAATCCAACATTTGCGCCTATATCTATTAAGTCATAATCTTTATCTTTATCAATATAATTAGAAATAATGGCAAGCTCAACTGAACCCCACCTTTTTTTTAGCATTCTTGGAAATATTATATTATCTTTTGGAATTTTTATTTCTTTCCCAAAAAACTTTTTCCAATCCTTACTATCTAAAATTTTGTTTTCAATCATTTTGTAAACTCGTAAATTAATTGATAGTTATCATATATTGGTTTAATATTTTTACTTTCTAAATAATAAAAAATTAATCTACCCTTTCCTGTACGGCTATTATCAGATATTAAACGTGTATTATCATCAATAGCCACTATGCAATTTTTTAGATACGGTTCTATGACTTTAAATTCATTGAGATGGTGTTTTGCACTCGATTCGTCATCATACCACTCGCAATCATAACTATCAAGGTAGAACAAATCTATATTTGATTTGTCTATATTTTCTAAAAAAACAATACTATCAGAATTTTCAACAGCAAAATTTTTACTAGATATTATTCTTTTTGCTGTTTGACATGCTTTAGGATTAATGTCAACAGATTTTACACTTCCTTGTAATTTGTCAACAAAATCTGTAAATATTTTTGCACTCTGACCGTCCCACCAGTTATTATCTTTTCTTAATGTTCCTGTTTCAATAATATTAAAATTATTTTGTTTTTTACTTAATAATTTTTCAAAGATAAGTTTAAATCCATCACCTCTTTGCCAAAGATTGTCAATTACTCCTCTGTCTGCAGGACTGGTGATTTTTCCTTTTTTTAACACTGTGTTTACAGGGTTTAGATTATTATAATAGTGTTCATTAAAATAATCTAACCAACTATTTGTCATTTTATGTTTTTCCTTGTAATTTCTTTTCGCCCATAGTATGCACTAGATATCTGGTTGGAAATAGTTTTCTAATTGGTTCTTTTATTTCTCCAGTTGACAGTTTAAAAAAATTATCTTCACTAAACTCTTCAATTACCCTATCAAATATATAACCGTCGTGTTGTTCTTTATGGTTAAAAATTTCTCCACTATCATAAATGTTTTGATAACGATTAAAAAACTCGTTTTTTAGTGGGTGTTTGTTATTTACAATTATTAGACCTGTCTCAGAACTTACACTATCATAATCTCTGCCCGTGATGAACTTCTCTCTGTTCAAATAAGATAGTAAATGTTTCTCCTTACATAATGAAAACCATAACCCTATATCCATTCCTTTTGCACGTACATAAATGTCACTGTCAATCCAAACTGTGTAATCTGCTGTGCTTATTTTTGTATGATAACAAATTGCATAAACTTTATAGCAAAACTTTATGAATTCTGTTTTGTATTTTCTTAAACTTGGATTTGCAATATCTTTATTACTATTCGTATCTACAAAAATTTTACAATTAGGCGATTTTTCAAATAGATTTATAAAATTTATATTTGGAATTCTGTCTTGTATTTTGTCTAGTTCTTCACTATAAACAAAGTAACCGTTTATTTGTTTTCGGTCGTCTTTTATCTTGGTTAACCAATTCAAGTAATTATTTTTACCGTAGCAATCGTATGTTAATTTACTTGTAGTTGTTACGAAATCTATTGTAGGCATTTTTTCCTCTAAGATAAGTTCATTGTACGCTTTAATAATTTCCAAACGTATCCGTCGGTAAGCTCTTTTCCTTGCCATTGCATAAAAGCAATTCTCTTGAGCCAATTCTCTCTGTCAAATTCTTTTAATGATTCTATGTTTTCAATACTGTTTGCTACAGGTGTTGTAATTGCACTAGTATCTAACACAATTGTAGGAATTCCATAAATGACTGCCTCTACCGAACTTGTACTATTATATGTTACTACGCAGTGGCTTAAATCTAAATCATCGTAAATATTATTATTGACAGAAAAAGAAACTCTTTTATCTTCCAAGAAAAATGTACGAAGATATTTTGTTACTCCGGAGTCTCTAGGATGGTGCCTAACTATAATGTTTCTGTCACTTATACTTTTTAATTTTTCAATAGTATCTTTACAATATTCCTTGTATGATATATTGTTGTAAGTTAACCTATTTAAAGCACTGTCGCCGTCTAGTTGTAAACAGAATAGAATATTGTCACCCCTAGATTTCCAATCATGGACGACAATATTATATTTTTTCTTTAGCTCACTCCATCTATCATATCCGGAGTCATATGGATGTAGCCCGTCATCATAAAAGAAACTATTCCATGCAAACCTTACCCATCTATTTTCAAATTCTGTTCTTTTGTTTGTATTACTTAAAGAAATTTGCCTAAGTATAGGTAATTCTCTTATTAGAATTGGAATTTTCTTTTTATGAGAAATGCTTTCGACTGCTTCATAGATATTGTTTACACCTCTAGATTTTTTCTTTATTCCGTTCTGCACGAAAAAATCAGGGGTTGTGATTATTTCATCAAAAGGCAAAGTAACCATCGTATCTTCGTTAGTTGATTCGATCATTCGAGAAAGATTTTTAACCTTTCCTGCCTTACATTCTCGGACGGCATATCCTATCATTATTTTTTAACTGCTGTGCCTACTGTTCTTCTTACAATGTCATCGTGATTGAATTCTGCCCAATACAATTCAAATGCTACACCATCTTCTACACCTTCGAATTGATGTATCTTGCCTGGTTTAACTTGCGTAAATTCCCCTGGACCTAGGATAGTTTCGTCAACTAGTCCTTCTTGATCTGCATCTTGCCACACACGCACAATCATCTTGCCTGACTCTACAAAGAAGCCATTCCACTTGTAGCGGTGCTCGTGTTCTGAACACTTGTAGCCTTTTTTAAATTCAATGCGGTGAAACTCTAGTACACCGTTTGCGTGGATCAATTCCGTTTGACCCCAAATCTTACCTGCTTTCATTGTCATTTGTCCTTCCTTACCTTTCGGCGTTATTACTATATAATTATCACATCAATGCTGCCAATTCAACCACTTCTGACTGCCTACTTATTTCCTTTACGAAAAAAGCACATGGAGGATTTTCTTCCGTGTGTAATGGTATGGTTAATAATTGGCCGTTACGCATCTTTGGAAAATACCAGCGTACATCCTGATAGATATTGAGTATTTCTATTGATAGAAAATCAAATTTATATCCCTTTAGAGGATTCATTACAAATGCTTCAAATCCTCTTTCGTTGATTGATGTTAAGGGTAATATTTCAGGATCACTGCCACACTCGCTATCACCTACGAGCAGTGACCAATCCAATGGCATTTTAACTTCATAGTCTCCGATTTTCATTAACAGTGCAGGACTGTTAAATGATTCCAAAAAGATTAATGGCTGAAAGAAAAAGTCAGGATTCTTTGGATCTGAATTGTCCAACACGCTAAATCTAGCGTCGGCCTCCACTTCCTCGGGTAGCTCATTTAGATCAAATGCCTTGTTATCTAGTGTTAATATTCTCATTTATTCTCCTGTATTCCTGGATAGGTTTTGCTTTTTCTTGCTATCCAAACGTTATCTGGTCCAACTTCATAGAATCCTATCACATCCTTTACTGCTGCTTCAACTGAAGGATAATCTATATCGTGACCCATCATCCAACCTTCTTCCTGGAGTTTGGGCATCCAAGCAATTAAATCTTTTTTAACATTTTTATATGTGTGTGAAGCATCAATAAAGAAAAAATCTAAACTGTTATCCGCTACAAAATCAGGACTTACCCTGCTGTCTGTTTCGTAAGTTTTTAATCTATGTCCGTATTTTTCTTTAATATCGTCATTAAAAAATTGTGTTATGTCCTTGTCTACTGCATACATTTCGCACATTGGATTATTATCTAGAATATGGAAAGTTGTTCTGCCAGTCCTTACTCCAATTTCAGCACCTAATTTAAGATTGTTATTCTTTACTATGTCACTTAAAAAATGTTCTCTAGTACCCGAACTAGCGGATGTGTACTTTACTTCATGATTTATTTTTATTTCATTACTTACTTTCATATGTTTACCTTTGTTACGGTGTGAGGATATTTTGCCTCCCTATAAAATCTTTTCCTTTCTGTAAGATGCCTTTTTGCATACTTGCATGTGGATGTTATATCCCAAATTTGGACAAAATCCTTATCCTCTGCCTTTCGTATTCCTCTGCCAATTGACTGAATAACACGTACAAAAGACTTACCAGGCTCAATAAGCACAAGGTTAAAAATGCGAGGAATATTAATGCCCACTGCGGCAACGCCATAAGTAGCAACAATAATTTTTCCATCGCTTGTCTTAATTTCGTCATACTGTTCCTTTCTATCATCGAGTTTTACATCACCCTTGATAAATGTCGCTTCTGGCATATTCTTTAAAAGTTTATTACCAGTGTCTATTCTATTAACTAACACGAGAGTGTTACCATTCTTTGCAACCTTGCTCACATGATCGCTAATATATTTTAGTCTCCGTTCATCAGTCACTAACCAAGAGTATTCTTCCTGATAGTTACGAAATTCTTCAATATCCTTTGTCTGTAATATCTGAATATCGAGTTTTGCCAGCACGCCTTTTTCCTGCAAATCATATGCTGAAACATTATTAATTACAGGACCAATGCCTGCAAGAATGCCTTGGAATTCCCACTGCTGTTTAGGAACGGTTCCTGTAAGTCCCCAACGTATGGGAGCATTTCTAAAATTTTGTGTTAGCAATTTTTTAAGAACGTCTGCCTTTGCCTGATGAACTTCGTCAATAATTACTGCACTTACTCCTTCAGTAAATTCTGCAAGTGTTAGGCTGTCGCCGTCATACTTTTTCTTATCCAG
>Ga0208428_1000433_pt1 | contig 19422 bp, 29 predicted proteins | sample DEB08_DNA_11_FD_184535 | JGI IMG/M metagenome (GOLD analysis project Ga0208428, IMG submission 184535) | Aqueous microbial communities from the Delaware River and Bay under freshwater to marine salinity gradient to study organic matter... | ecosystem: Environmental > Aquatic > Marine > Coastal ... | reverse complement strand
TTAATTGCCCTCGATTTTGTAAATCCATTAAAGCCTTTACAAGTTCGGGTACAACGTTTTTATCTTTATCGAAGGAAAATATTCCTACTATTCCACACAAATTGCCTCTCTATATGTAAAATTATAACAATAATTTTTCATTTACATCAATATAAATATTTAACCTTAGACATATTTTACTATCAAACCCATTAAAATCGCCACTACAATGTGTTTGATATGGGTTTTGAATTAACATGTCGCCATCTTTAAAATTGTATATATTTTCTATCGTCAATCCCTGTAGGCAATTAAATAAAACTGAATCTAAATCAGGTATTATGGCAGACGCTGACTTTCTAAAAGAGTTGTACTCTTCTACCATTTTATGAAAATAGATAATATTTTTTTTGTCAATCCAACTTTTTTTTAAATTTATTGTAAGTGGATGGCTATTATGATCTTCTATAGGTAAATCTTCAATCGCAGCTTCATTATAATAATCTTTTCCAACATATTCATCATAAAATTTTGTTTGTTTGTACTTTTGTAGTTGACTTTTGTTTATAAAAGTTATGTTGAATTCTAAACCACCCTGTGTAGCTGTATAATGTAAATGTTGATGAAATAGTGCAAAAACAACATTATCAAAAGAAAAATTATAAATTTGACTTTTGATAGTACATAAAGGTATCAATATTGTTTTATATAAATATCCTAATTCTTTTATATAGACGAGGTGACCATCTATGTGCGGCATTGTTGGTTCAACTATATACAATACGCACGGAGGCCCAAATTGTAATTTAAATTTTTGTATTGGAAAATCTGTCAGGCACGGTAGAATAAATTCTTTAACTAACTCACAAAACATTTTTGGACAAGGTAAAATATACGCTGATTGTCGCATAATATTTTCATCGCATGCTAACCTTGATATCTGTTTTTCAAAATGAGTTACAATCTGTTTTCTAATGTCCTTAGGTATAACATTGCTGAAGACTTTGTTTGGAAATTTTGTCTCATCCTTTATTTTGTGATATAAAAGTTCATGCATTAGAAATTATTTCTCGTTTGAAAAAATATCTGCTAGTATAGCCATACGCATTATCAATCCATTACGCATTTGTTGGAAATACCTAGCTCTAGGATCGTTATCAAACCAAGTAGGAATTTCTTCATTACGTGGAAAAGGGTGCATTACAATTGCATGATCTGGAATATGTTTTATGTGCTCTTTCCGCATACAATAGCTACCTTCACTTCCACGTTCTTTCTGCACCCGTGTCAAATAATATACATCACTTGCTGGCCATATGCTTTTATCAAATGTATCAATGAAATGTTTCTCGCAATCAGGTAATGCTTTATCTAAACTATGTACAGTCCTTCCGTTTTCAATATCGCCAACAAAAGTTACAGTTAAATTGTCTAATCTCTCAAATTCTTTATGTATAGTGTATAGATCTGCTAGTGTTTGTGTAGGATGTTCTCCGTTACCGTCGCCAGCATTTATCACGGGCACTTCGCTTACAAATGCCGCCCTTGCCGCTTCTCCTTTGTTTTTACTCCGTAAAACTATTGCATCGCAGAATGTACCCATAGTTCTTATAGTGTCTTCTAAGTTTTCACCTTTAGCTACAGAACTATAATTTACATCATTAATGCTAATAACTTTACCACCAAGTTTATACATAGCACTTGCAAAACTAGAGCTTGTCCTTGTGCTAGGTTCGTAAAATAAGTTAGTTAAAATTTTATTAAATTTATAATTAATAAATGTATTTTCTATACAATGTGCTGAGGAAAGTAAATAGGGTATATTTGCGTCTGAGATGCTAACTAAATGTTTCATAAACCTTTTTAAGTGGAGCCGCAGAGAGGAATCGAACCCCCCACCTACTGATTACAAGTCAGTTGCTCTACCAAATGAGCTACTGCGGCGGATGCCAATATATGATTATAAAAATTAGGAAAAATAAAGAAGCAAAGATGCTTCCATAAAAAAATAAATTGCTTAATATTTTCCTTAACATGTACCTTTTATCATAAAACTTGCTATTGTGTATCTTGTTTTATTTATTTTTCTCTTTGCAACACCATGAAAACACTGTGGAAATAAACTTTGTCCTGTTCCTGTTAATGTAACTCCTAAGCCAATTGCAGAGATAATATTATTTTCTAGTACCAATCCCTCACTGTTACTTATTACATTTGATAAGATACTTGTATCATAATGAAACCCCATTCTAGGAATTTCTAGATCATGAAATTCTTTTGGCCAAGGATGATATTTAATTATATAATAAATTGTGTAGAATTCTTGGTGTAAAATTTTGTTATTAATTTTTTGAAAATATGTATTAATTATATCATTATAAGCCTGCAGATTTTGATCAAATTGTATAGATTTATAAGGTTGTACAGAAACTTTCTTACATCTTATGCTTGTATCTTTTACATAATATTTTTCTATTACTTTATCTTTAAATAAGTCATATAAATTAAAAGAGCAATTTTTTAATTTCATTAAAGGAAGATCAATCTCATCATCATTAATTTCCTGTTCATTAGTATTAGAGTAAACTGTGTCTATATTTTCAAAAATAAAATTTGTAATATTTTTAAGTTCTTCTGTTAAAGGATATGTATAATATCCAACCCTTTTAAGCTCATCCTGTTGGAAATTTGTACAATTCATTTTACTTATCTAATATACTAGCATTATCGCCACATACACCATATATATCACCTATAGTGTTAGGCAATGATTTATTATGTAAATCGAGCCAAACAGCTAAATTTGAATTTACAAAAACTCCTGGAAAACACCATATAAAACCTTTATTTGTAATAGTTATCTTATCCTCTTCGTGCCAGAAAACATTACAATTTAATTTAAGCAATAACTCCAAAGCGTTTAAATCTTTAGCGTGTATAAAAGCATTTGGCTTATGTACTAAATTTAAATCTAACTTTTCTTGAGGTTCATCATGTCCCAGATATAGATTTTTTTTGTAAAACAAAACGTCAAATTCTACACCATAATTACAATTAAATGCATTATTTATATAATCAATCTTATTTTCAAAATCAGGATTTTGACCGTTTATGTTACCTCTATGAGCTATATATATTGTCATCTTGCTATGTTACAAAAAATAGGTAAATCACAAGTCATACTTATTCCTAAATTAAATAGGATCGTATACCAAAGTGTATGACCTTCATAACTTTCTTTTCTATGACTATGACGCAACAGCTCACCGAGTATTATTTTAAAACCTGTATCCGCTAAAATACCAGCAGCTTGATGATTAAAAATCATAAATCGGTCATTTAATATAGGAACATCAAATTGAAGAGGTAAAAAAGTTTTATTATCAACAGCACGTATATAGCCAGTACCGTCTGTAGTACCAAAGGGTTTAGCATCTTTATAATTCATCATACGTATAGCCGAGTTGAGGTAATTAAAGGATGATTCGCGGAGAGTGTTTTCTAATCTTTTATCTCTCTCACCTCGATTATAATAAAGATGGGGGACACTAAATGACCCATCCCATCTCCATCTTATTAAAATATCAAAACCAGGATTTCTGCGATTTTTGAAATTTTTTTTTCTGTACTGTTTGAATGAAGTAAAAGCACTCCAATGTTGTCCCCATGCGTATCGAGCTAATTTTAAGGTATTATTAATTGATTCCTTACTTTTGATATCAATTGGTGTATTAGTAATATTAAATGAATTATGATTCTGATTTGGACACCTTGTAACAAAATCTTCCATGACCCAATCGTCAATAATTTTTTGATCAGTAACTTCAATTGCGTCAAATAGACTAAGATGTCTATTTTCAATTGGATCACAATGTTTCCATGTATGGCCAACTATTATAACATCATAATTAAGAGATTGTAATTTTTCTTTAAAAAATTTAAGATGACGATGTGTAAGTGTATTAAAACATCTTGTCTCGCCGCTTACAGCAATTAATATATTTATTTTTTTATCGTAGTCTATTTGATGAGAATCAGAGTAAAACATTGTGTTTATTGATTAGATCATTTTTCCTGATCATATTCCTCTAAATTTGAAATAACAGATTGTAAATCTTTATACTGTCGTTGTAAGGTTAAAAAGTCATTCCTTAATTCTGTCATTTTTGTATGCTTTTCTTTTATCTGTTGCTCTATATCTGCACAAATATTTCTTAATGTTGCCAATGACGAAAAAGTAGTATGTTTATCCATAACAAATTATTTATTAGATTGTAGAAAATTCCTCAACGGAAATAATTCTATCATATCTAAAACTACGCCAATCCATAGCATTAGTATCCCATACTGTCACAGTTTTATCATTAGATTTATTTTCAGTTTTTGGTAATTTGTCTTTTGGAATTAGATCTGTTTGTTTAGTACAGGTCATTTTCCTTTCGTCACCGTCAAGTTTTTTAAATGTTACAACAAAAATACCGTTTTTGAGATTTTGCTCTAAGATATCCTTTGCAGGTATACCTTTAATCTCAGCGATGTGAGATGACACTGTCTGCGAGTCCATATTCCCTTGCTTTTTCTGCACTCATAAAATTATCTCTGTCCATGTCTTTTTCTAATTGTTTAACGGTTTTACCTGTGTTTTTATGATAAATTTCAGTTAATGCCTCTTTCCAGTATTGTAATTCTTTAAATTGGATTTCAACGTCACTGGCTTGGCCTTGTGTTCCGCCTAGTGGTTGATGTATCATATGCCGACTGTAAGGAAGCATATATCTATGTCCTTTTGTGCCAGAACTTGCAAGCAAAGAACCCATGCTAGCAGCCTGTCCCATTACAATAGTATGCACAGGTGCCTTGATATAATTCATTGTATCATAAATGCTCATACCTGCTGTAACACTACCACCTGGTGAATTAATATAAAAATTAATCGGTTTATCTGGATTTTGTGATTCAAGGAAAAGCATTTGTGCAACAATTAAACTGGCACTTGTTTGGTTTACATCAGTGTCTAACATTATAATACGATCTTTTAGCAATCTGCTGTAAATATCATAAGATCGCTCTCCTCTACTTTCTTTTTCGATTACGACTGGTACTAAATTTGGCATTTTCTCCTATACATTAAATAGTCTAACATAATTTAATCGTGTTTCATCTACTTTAAACTTCTTGTTATTTACAAGATCTTTAATCTTACCTTTTACTAAACGAGTTTCTCCTTCTTGGAATTCAAATTTGTTAAAAAATGATAAAAGGTTACCTTCAGATTCAACAGTGTAACCCCAGCGTTCAAAAGAGCTAAACCATTGCTTTGAAAGTATCCTACAAATACCCTCAAAAGTCTCACCACGGGCACCCACATGCTTGCTCTCGCGGAATTCTTGTTTTACAGTCTTTTTGAGAGCAGACTCTGCTTGCTCACGTTTTACCATTTCGGGTACATAGGCAATGATACCTAACTCTGAACTAGATACTTCCTCTGCAGTAACAGCAGCAAATAAATCCTGCTGGAATTCATTTAATGTATTGCCAAGTAATCCAAGTGTATACTTATTAAAGTGAGCTCGAGCTTTAGAAGCATTTTCACGATCTTCATCAGTGACGGTAACCTTGTGCATCAGAGCCTCGTCGCCTTTATAATTCCAAAAATGGTCTTTAACAATTTCTTTATTAGCTTTGTTAATTACAATATTCTTGTGATAATCATAACTACCAAACTTAATGTAACCTTTGTTGATGCGATGTGCTGCATAAGCTACAGCAAGAACTTCTAGTGTGTTAAACATTTTGGTATTTTTAGAAGAAACTTTGTTAAACATAAGCCCTCTTAGTGTTGTGTTTTAGTCCATTTCTTATAGCACAAATTATGCTTTTGTATGTAACGGATAAACAAACCAGTTTCTCTTCCATGAGCTTCAATTTCCCACGGCAAATCGTAATAGTCAATATTACTGCTTACCCAAGCACCTTTCCATAGGTGCTTGCCCACACCAGCGTTTTCACGCAATTCGCCACGTGCATACTGCTTGACGTGTACCATTTCGTGGCCTACAGTTTCAAGCAGTGTACGCAGACGTAAACTGCGATTTAACTCTATATCAAATTCTCGTGGACGGGAGCCTGGTTCGGTAGGTACGCAATAACCACAGCTATCATCATCACCAAAATTCTTAATGTGTACATTAAGATACAATGTACGCATCCGAGGAAACAGTTTCTCGTGACAGAAGCGCATCATGCTTTCAACATAAAACTTCTGTGTTGTACTGCCGCCTGTAATTTCAATGTGCATAAGCCCTCGCTGTTGTTAACGTATAAGAGTATTATAGCATACTATTCAGATTTGTCAATAGTTTTCTTGACTTCTTGGATTATTATAGTACCCTGATCACCTAATAGAATTTTGACTTCTGTACCAGGACCCCATCCTTGCTCTTTCATTATATTATCAGGAATCTGCAGTATACTCTGGTTAGGATTATCCGGGTCATTGATTAAAATATCTTCTACATTAAATGTATATGATTTACTCATGTTTTCCAAATATTAGTGGTTTCGTTTGTTTCTTTAGTAGGTCCAAAGTTAGTTTCTAATTTTATATTTTGGTATATTAAATCCTGGAGAACTATATCTCCTTTTGCCCTTTCTAAGATACCAAATTTTAGATGTTTAATATCAAATGGATGACCAATTTTTAGAATTAATTCTATAAAATCACCTACTTCGTGACTGCTGTACGCTAAAACATATTTAGGAAGTTGTGTTCTGTCTAATTGAATAGTAGGACGGCTAAGCGATAATAAAGGAGTACCTTGGATTATAGTTTTAACATTATTAGATCCTATATCTTCTCCGTCAGTTTGCGTTACGCTCAAATCACAGCTTGAAAAACTTGCGCCCCATTCCATGTCTATTAAGCTATCATTATCGTTAAGGAAATCAGCGTAAGGAGGTAAATTGTTTTTAACAGCACTATGGCGAGCATCATTTATATAATCTATAATTGCACTAGGATTTTTTTGTACTTCCCTAGACCAATAATCAAATCCATACTTATCTAGCTTATATAAAAAATCATGCCCTCCACGTCCATATACTTTAATCCTATAAAATTTGAACGGAAATTTAATATCATTAATAAATTCTTGTTTTTCTTCAGAGGTAGCCATAATATTTCCTAAAATTCTAGGTCGGCTGCAATGATAAATCTATCATTATTTGATTGTAGGATTCCTGGCCGGTGATATGTAGTTCCTGGATAAATTAGCCAGTGTCCAGTTCGCCAATCAAGAAAGAATTTATTATTGCTGTCAACACCATCTGGTGCCATTTCTGTACCAGCTTCTTTTAAATTATATACATCATCCGGCAGGTCTAAGTAGTATATACCACTCACAGTCTTAGTTGCAGGATTATGATTGTGATGATGCCAAAGGGTGTCTCTGTCTTCAGGATAGTTTAAACTAGTCATGTATGCCCATGACTGGATATTATGTATTTTAACTTCTTTATTAAGGAATGCAAAGCAAGACCAAATAAAACTCATTTTTAAGTTTATAAAGTCTTGCTGCGAAGTTCCAAATACATTATAATTAGTTTGGTATTTTGGACTGTTAGTCCAAAAGTGACCTGTATTAATAGCTTCTCGGATATTGCACGTCATCCGATTCCGTGCGTCGTTATCTATTAATGTATTCCAATCGTAGTATTCGGAAGAGAACATTTTTAATTATTTTTTAAGATATTCAAGCACTGCTTCTGGAGTAGACTCAGTGTAGGGATCGCTGTCAAGTCCGAGATTGTTCAAACCTTCCTCGACAAACATCTTTTCTACTTTCTTGTTGTTTACAACCATAGCATATCGCCAGCTTCGCAAACCAAAGCCTTGTGCAGGTTTATCTACCAGCATGTTCATACCACGTGTAAATACTCCATCTCCGTCTGGTACCATTTCTACTTTTTCAACGCCTAGATCTTTCGCCCATGCATTCATTACAAAAGCATCATTCACCGATACACAATATACAGCATCAATTCCTGCTGCTTTAAATTGATCATACATTTCTTCGTACTTAGGCAGTTGTTTGCTACTGCAGGTTGGTGTAAAAGCACCTGGCAATGATACAACTACTACCCGCTTACCTTTAAAAAGATCATCAGTAGATTTATCATCCCAATCGGGTCCAACACGGAATTTAAAAGTTTTGTTAGGTACAATCATTAGTTTCTCCTTATGTGTGTGTTAAAGTGTTTCAAGATGAGTTTTTAGATCTGACAATCCTCCAATAAACTCGCCTTTTACAAAAAATTGGGGAACGTCTTGAGATTTAGTTACTTTCATCAGAGATCCAAACATAGACTTGTCGCATGTGACGGTTGCAAATTTAATGCCTCGTTCACGCATTAATTCTGCTCCTTCTTCACATTTTTCACAAGCCGGAAAGGACTCATGCCGAAATACAACTGAACCAGTAATATCTAATTGCATATTCCTCTTTAGGTTAAAAGTTAATAATAACAGTTTAAAATTAAATTGTCAAGCGTTTAAAGGTTCTTGTGCAGGTTTTTGCATGTTTGGCGCTTGCTGTTGCTGTACTTGTTTTTGCTGTCTCTGTGCCTCAGCAGCGTCTAGTTTTTCAATATCAGCAAGATTTTTAAGCAGATCACCCATTTCTACTAAATTCCGTACATTTCCGCCCATCATTCTTGTAGTAAAGGTTATTAATCTAGCTTTGCTATCTAAATCATCTACATTTGATCCAAGTTTTTTTGCCGCCCTATCTTTTAAAAGGACTCCATAAATTTCAATGGACATTGTTCCTTTTGTGTATTTCATTTGTAAATCATACAATGTTAAGGCTTCGTATAATCTTGTGTCAAAAGCTAATTCCTTGTAAGGAGTAGATTTATTTAAACCAAGGATTACCATAGTTACACCTTGTTCTAGTCGTGTCGCATGAAGTACAATGTTATTATAGATTTTTTCTACAAGTTGAAATTCTTTCTTTGTATCGTCGTTTGTTAAGACATTATTTTTTAATTCTTGTGCAACAAAGTCATATAATTTATTAAATGGTCCTTCGCTAAAATTATATTGAGCTGCAGTTTTATCTCTCTCACCTACAGGAGTTCTAAACTGGAATTCTTGTTTAAGATGCTCACTCACTTGAATTCCTACAGTTTCATAAAAGAATTGGCAAAGGTTTTCAAAAACTCCTCCGCTTACTTGACCAAATTGTTTAACACCACCTGCTTTTAAACTCAATAATCTTGTTATGGTTCCGTCATATAAGATTTTTAAATCAACTTTAGTTGTTGTTTGATTTTCTGGGTTAGCGCCATCTGATACAACTTCTACTAAATTCTGTTTTGGATCTAACATTGCTTTATCAACAGCTACCTGCGCCCGACGACTGGTATTTGCATATTTTACTGCATTAGCAACATGCTCTTGCATACCTTTTACTGTTTTCACTGGACAGTCAAACTCTTTTACAAGCAAGAAATCAGCAGGATTAGCCAATGGATCTTTTTCTCTCATCCAGACTTTTAAGCCTTTAGTGCTGGTTGCATTTAATGTAAGATAAAATGTTACATCGTCGTTTGCAACAGCTTTATCACCATAATTTGCAATCCTTCTTGCTTTTTTATCTTTGGCCTTACAAACTTCTTTTAGTATGTCGACAACCATAGCAGCATCAATATTCGCACCGCCCTGCTCAAATTTTGCTGTAATAGCTGCACCTAAAACAGCCTCTGCAATATCGCCTAAATTTGGAGTGAGAGACCCTGTTGCTGCATCTGTTTTGTACATTTGAGATGGAGCCATTTCTTCTCCGTCAACCCAAAAAAATGTTGAATTTTCTATGTCTTGTGCGCTTACGTTAACAGTATCCGAAGCCCACTTTGCCCATTCTTCTGCAGATAATTCTCCTCCGTCTCCCCAATTTGTAGTAATCTTATCAACTTTGCCTGCTATTACTGTAGCATTTTTTCCTGATCCTGTTTTCCATAAAAAGGTTTTTTCTTTTGCAATACCATCGGCAACTTTATATACATATTTCCTAGGATCTGGAGTTGTTTTAGAGATTTTTTTATCCCATTCTTTCGGAGCCATTCTGGTCGATGGTAATGTATGCACCTCGCCATCAATTTCAACTTCTTCTGCTTCAACTAACTCAACTTTAAATTCTCTAAATCGCATTTTAAATTCCTTTTAGATATTTATTCTATATTAGGGAATAACATATCCTTACAGAATGTATCAACCATTGCTTCGTCTAATCCTAAACTCTTCATTACTTTAGGTGTGTGTGGATTTTGTTTTTGATGATTACAATAGTGATTTTGTGCAACTTTAACACCGTCACCGTCTAAGTAATCGTCGTATTTTCCTACTTCTTCCATATACATGCGGAGGTTAGCAACTGCAATGTCAATAATCTGTTGCGCTTCTTCATCTGTGTTGACATTGCCTGCTGCTAGCATCTTGTCAGTAAAAATACGTTTAGCCCAATCTGGCAACTCTCTCTGCTTGTTAGGTACAAAATCTCTTACACTGTCAAAATATAAATTCAGCATAGGATGTATGCGATAAGCACTTGGAGAAAAATCGTGGAATGCACCAGTCATTTTGTTCTTTCCTGCGATAACATCAAACCCGTAAATAGGACTGGGATTTGTAAGGATAGGAAATACACAAACATGCATCATCCATAACCCACGTGTATCACGTGCATCAACTACATCAATATGTGCTCTACGTACAGATTTATTAGCAAAAACACGATTAACCCAACCACTATCAGGCTGATTAAAAGCATCAAGTCCGGGTTCTTCATATTCACTGCAGGTGTCTTCAAAAATCCTTATAATGTCATTCTGACATGTTATCAGTTTGTTCCAGATAATGCTCACAGTCTAGTTCCATCATTTCTTTAAAAAGTTGGGTTGCAGAATCAAATGCGTAGCGTGCCTCTTCTGCCATATCGTCATTTAGTTTTTCTCTAATTTTATTTTTTATTGCATCTATATCACCTTTGAAATCAAACATTGATTTTAAACCAGGAACTTTCCGTGCAATCATTTGTCCGCCGCTTAAATCCCCCATATGGAAAGTGTAAATATGTGCCATTATCTTGTCAGGGTCGTTCATGCAAGTCTTCATATGCTCAATGTAAGCGGTAGTGCTAGGCAACGTTGGCGGAGGTGAAGATTCTTTCCAGAGATAATTAAAATCGTTTAGGATGAGCTTATGACGTTGAACATCCGGTATGTCGTTAAACAATGAATGAACCCTGCCCATTGCTTCTAGAAGATCGTATCTTGGATGTAAATTGTAGAGGAATGTTGCATAAAATTTAGGATGTATATTACCACTCATCATAATTTTGACAAATTCTTGTCGTTCTGCATTTTTATGATGTTCCCAGGTAAGATCTTTTAGGCTCATGTCAAGCCCTTTCCATTTGTATTCCTAGTGGAAATCCTTGTTGACGGGCACAAAGGGTCGCTTCTGTAGTTTTTTGTTCTGCAATTTCAAATGTATAGGTACCAACAACTGCACTGCCTTTTTCATGAACAGTTAACATAATTTGTTCGGCAGTTTCTTTTGAATGTTTAAAAATAATTATCAATAGTTCTGTTACAAAATCCATTGGGGTTTGATCGTCATTTAAAAAAATTACACTCCACTTACCAGGTTCTTCGATGCTATGTTTGATTTTTTCGTCAATTATGATTTCTTCAATTGTTTCTGTAGTCATTGTGTTTCCTTGTTGAAGGGAGGTCGCCCTCCCTATAGTATTTAATTACTCTTCGTTATATTTGATAGTGAAATCTTCTCCTGCAGTAATTGCAATCTTTTTAGGTTGCAATGCTTCGGGAATTTCTCTGCGTAAACGAATGTTTAGCATACCTACAGAAAGTCTAGCTTCTATAACTTCAACATAATCTGCAAGAGCAAATTCTCTCCTAAAGTTCCTAGAGCCAATACCTTTATGGATGTAATTCACTTTGTCTTCGCTTTTAGGCGATGATCCCTCAATACGGAGCACATTAGATTCTTTAGTGATTTCTAGATCATCCATAGTAAACCCTGCTACTGCTAAACTGATAACAAATTCATTATCGTCTAGTTTTGCGATATTGTATGGAGGATAGGAATTACTTTGACTATTAGCAAAAGTTCTTTCTAATTCGTCAAATATTTTATCAAATCCAATTGTAGCTTTGTAATATGAAGGTAAGTCGAGAGTAGTAAGTCTTGTCATTTTTTTTCTCCTTTAATAAGCAAGATTGTAGTGGACCCGACCATCGGCATCCACTGTTATTTACCAAAAAACTCAATTAAGCAGCTTCGGTAACTTCTCCTTCAACAACATTGTCATTGTCGGCTTCTGTTGTTGCTTCTGTCTTTTTCTGCTTTGCAGCAAATACTGGTGCTACTGCTTCATGTAATGCAGTAACTTTTGCGGTCATATCTTCTTTGTCTTCGCCTTTAATAGACTCTTGTAGTTCTGTTACAGCCGTTTCAAACTTTGTACGTTCTTCTTCTGTTAGATCGTCTTTGACTTCGTCAAAGTCTTTCTGATAAGTGTGGACAGCAGCCTCTGCAGAATTTCGTGCGTCAACAAGCTCTCGCTGTGCTTTATCTTTATCTGCGTTCTCTTCTGCATCCTTAATCATTTTTTCTACTTCTTCGTCGCTAAGTCCGCTGGAGTCTTTGATTGTAATCGCCTGCTCTTTACCTGTTGCTTTATCTGTAGCACTTACACTTAGGATACCATTTGCATCAATATCAAATGTTACTTCAATCTGTGGCAATCCTCTCGGTGCAGGTGTAATGCCATCTAAATTAAATGTGCCAAGCATCTTATTATCACGTACAAATTCACGTTCTCCTTGTGCTACAACAATAGTTACAGCAGGTTGATTATCTTCTGCTGTTGAAAAAATCTGCGACTTTTTACTTGGAATAGTAGTATTCTTTTCAATCAGCTTTGTCATTACTCCGCCCATTGTTTCAATACCTAAGCTAAGTGGTGTTACATCTAACAGTAGTACATCTGTTGTATCACCTGCAAGCACACTACCTTGGATAGCGGCACCTGCTGCTACAGCTTCGTCTGGGTTGACATCTTTACGTGGAGCTTTTCCAAAGAATTTTTCTACTGCTGCTTGTACCGCTGGCATGCGTGTTTGTCCACCTACAAGGATGATTTCATCAATATCTCCTGCTTGTAGTTTAGCATCTTTTAGAGCGATTTTGCAAGGGTTAATTGACCTTGTAATCAACTTTTCTACCATTGCTTCGTAATTTGCTCGTGTAAGTTTTACAATAAGGTGCTTAGGACCGTCAGCTGTTGCAGTAATAAATGGCAAATTAACTTCTGTTTGTGTATTAGTTGAAAGTTCAATCTTTGCTTTCTCTGCAGATTCTTTCAATCTCTGTAGTGCCATTTTATCTGTGCTGAGATCTACACCATCTGACTTTTTAAATTCTGCTACAAGATAATCTAAGATAGCTTGATCAAAATCTTCACCGCCTAAGAAGGTATCACCATTTGTGCTGAGTACCTCAAATTGCTTTTCACCATCTACATCTGCAATCTCAATAATTGAAATATCAAATGTACCACCACCTAGATCGTATACCGCAATCTTCATATCTTTCTTGCTGTCTTTGTCTACACCATATGCAAGTGCAGCAGCAGTAGGCTCGTTAATAATGCGTAATACTTCTAATCCAGCAATTTTACCTGCGTCTTTTGTCGCTTGTCGTTGACTGTCGTTAAAGTATGCAGGTACTGTAATTACAGCTTGTGTAACAGTTTCGCCTAAGTAGCTTTCGGCATACTCTTTAATTTTTCTAAGAATTTCTGCCGATACCTGCTGTGGAGCAAGGTCTTTTCCATTGGCACGTACCCATGCATCTCCATTTGCAGATGCAACAACTTCGTAAGGTAACTTTTTAATGTCTTTTTGGATTTCTTTGTCACTGTGCTTCCTGCCTATCAATCTTTTAACAGCAAATAGGGTGTTTTTTGGATTAGTGACTGCCTGTCGTTTTGCACTTGTTCCGACTAGGATTTCATCGTCCTTGTATGCCACAATGCTCGGGGTTGTTCTTCCACCGTCTGCGTTTTCGATGATTTTTTGTTGTTTGTTCTCTAATACGGCAACACAACTATTAGTGGTACCGAGATCAATGCCGATTACTTTTGCCATTTTTTTTCTCCTTAATTAAGCAAGATCTACAGCAGACCCACCATTGGCATCTGCTATAAAACTATTTATAAAAAATTTTTAAATACCATAATTAAATGATAAACTAATCCTATCCTGATTTGTTTTGTTACCTTCTACACAATGTTTTAACCACCCTGGAAAAATATATAGAGCATTAGTTTTGGCAGCATACATTGTTTTACTACAATTATAGTAAGTTAACTGTTGTTGGTTGTCTGGTAAAAAATATTCTGCTCCGTCACCTCTTTCAAATAATAAATTTCCCATGTCAGGAGTGGCATCTACAAAATAGACACCACTAAACAACGCTCCAGCATGATTATGCAGAGTATTATATGCACCAGGAGGATTTATATTTAACCATATATTATAAATTTTACATTGTGGTAAACCCACTTGCTCACAACAATTATACACTTCCTTGTTGACATAGTCAATCAAAGTATCTATTTCTGTATTTTCTTTTTGCTTGATATCAGTAGATTGGTAGCCAATATAATTACTTACTCGTCTGCCAGGATCATTTCTTTTTTTCTCATATGCCCATTTTTTAATTGCAGTATTATCAACTGCATGAACTATTGCAGACCAGATTACATTAGGAAACCAAAGCTCCGAATGCATTGCCATTTTGCCTCTTATGTAGGTTTATAAAGACGTTTCATCCACCTAGCTTTTGCTGCAGCTTTTGCTTTCCTCCTTTTTTCGCTAGGTTTAACATATTCTTGTTTGTTCCTTACTGTTTGAAGTATTCCTTCTTCTTGTACTTTTTTCTTGAATTTCCTTAGGGCAGCATCTGTATTATTATTTTGAACAACTACTGCTATTCCTGGAATGAATAAATTATTATACGTATAATTTTTTTTATAATCTTTTTTCTTAAAGAATGCCAACTTATCCCCGTAAAATATCTTTTAATTGGTCTAGTGAGTAAATTTTATTATTGCTAATAAGATTAAATAGAATGTTTTCGCCTTGCGTTATGTAATAAGTATTACCAAATGATATCAAATAAGATTCAATTTTTTTTATTTCAGGTGGTAAATTTTCTAATTCAAGGATACACCAAGTAACCATTCTATGAACATCTAGTAACCATGTGAATTCATGATTATCTGTATTTACCTCATAGAGATAAATATCGAAATATTGTTTTGTGTTTTGTAATAAATTTTGTAATTCTAATCGTAAACCTTCAGATGGATTTATTAATAGGACTGAAGAATTTCTACTATATAATTTATCAGGAGGGGTAATTAAATTTATATCGCTCATATAACCTAAAGTTATTTATTTAGATAGTATTCTTGTTCACCCATTCTTCGTTACTTTTCTTTTCTTCAACTATTTTATCTATTTTTCTGTTAATTTCTTCGTTACTGGCAACTATAGTCTTTTCATTTAGTTCTTGCATAACTTCAGTATTAACTATTTGTTCTTCAACTACTGTACTTTTATTTGAAGTCGTAGTTTTAATAAATTCTAAAGTATATTGGCTAGCAATTAATAATAAAACTGCTAAAGGATCAAAAACAAAAATTATAGTAATTATTACCCACCTTACTGCTTTTTCTAAAATATCTTTGTCAGCTGATTCTCCATAGACCATTTCTGCAATATACTTAATTGGTCCTACTTCTGCTTCAAGTTTCCTTACATCTGCTTGCAATGCAAATTTTTCCTGTAATAATTTATCTAATTCTGCATTATTGTTTTTTATTTTATTTTGCTCTTCTTCTAATAAACTAGAAACATCTTTTGCTTCTGTGCTTTGTAGTTGTGATCTATAGGATGTGATTAATTGATTAGATTCTGCAATTTGTTTTTCTGCTTGTGATCGCAATCTTGCAATTTCTTCTTTAGCTTGTTTTACTGTATCAGTATTAGAAGCATTTTGTATTTTATCTAGCCATTCTTGCCTTTCTGCAGACTTTTGCTCTTGATAGGCTGTAAATGCACTGGCTGTATTAGGTCCGTACTTTCCGTCAGCTTTTGTACCAACCATGCCTTGCGCTTTAGCAATCTCTCCATTATTAATAAAAGATTGTAATAGAGCTAAATTTTTATCAATCTTTGCTAATTCAGTTTGGTAAAGTTGGGTAGCTGATGCAATAATACTATTTTGTTCATCTACTAAAGGCTGGATACGTGCATAGGCAGCATCTATACGTTCTTGTTCTTTATCTATTTGCGTTTGTATTACAGCTTGTCCACCAGTACCTTTTTCCTCTAACTTCGCAATTGATGCTTCAGACTTAGTAATAGCATCTTCATAACGTAATATTTCTCGCGATATACGTTCTTCTTGAGCTAAACTTTCTTCACTTGCACTGGTTTGTTCTATATGTGCTTTTGATAAGAAACCAAATATACCCATTGATGTAATAAACATCAATATAATTACTGCTACAGAAAGATAGGTTCTAAGCCACCAATTAGCTCTAAACCAGTATTTATGTAACCATACAGCAGTTACAAGTTTGCTAATTTCTAGTGTGCTTCCCATTATTATAATTGGGATTGCTGCTGCAGAGAAAATAGCAACTAAACCTGCTACACTGTAATAAATTGCAATAGCACTAATTGAAAGTGCTGTGATTAAAGTAAGGAAAAAATATATCATGTAAATATTTATTCACATGATAATAAAGATAATATAAGTGTATTACGTTTTGCTTTTAAAATGCCAGTCACCGTTTATACCAGAGTAACAAGCAGTATCTTGCCAATTCTGCGATTGACCTTTATATTGCAAGTTTGTATAAAAAACATGACACATTTTACTTCCAGATGGATAAACAAACACTACTTTAACCTCGCCCCTTGCACTGCTATCAGGACTAATCCAGCGACATGATTCTCCTAGATTAAGATTTTCTAGCGCAAAAAATACACACCGTTGGTGTCTATCTCTGTCTTTTAGAGGAATAGCATAGGCGTCAGCACTGCCTTTCAGTTTAGGCATTACCCTATGCCAGATATTACCAGTATTAGTCCTGTTGGCTGTTGTTTCTTCGCCATAATATGCTGTTGAATATTGTGAACAAGCACCTGCACTAATAAGCGTACCTGCCATCAACAGCTTGCCAACTACCATCCGGAAATTTACATAAAAATCCTTTAACATTTCTACCTCTTCCTTTTACTGAATAAGCAATATCATAAGGACGGCAATCTTCTGCCATACCTGTGTCTTTGACGAAGTGTTCAACACGTGGTTTATCAGTACATTCAAGTATAGTAGCTGATTTAAGTTCTCCTTCTACATCTACCATTACTTCGGTAGAGTAACAGTAAGGCACACCCTGCTCGGTTAGGGTGTTTACGTTATTACTAGCACAAGCACCTAGTGCGATTAAACCGAACAGGAATGCATTTTTCATATTAGTTTTGGGAAAGTTGATCAGTGTTAAATTGCTTTTGAGGCATGGTAGCATTTTTCTCTGCTTTACGTCTCTGAGCATATTCTATCATCTCGTCTACATTTTCCTTACTAAGTTTAATCATAGTAAAGGAGTGGTAATTTCCTCCCATTTTGTAACTATAATGTTCAGTTTCAGAATAGTGTAGCAGGGCTGTATCTGTAATTTTATTTACGATAAGCATTTCTGTCTCAGTTTCCGAGCGCATTTCGCTTTCAGTGCCAATGTCATTCATGCGGATTTTGCTACCACTTGAAATTTCGCCATTAATCCTGTCTGCTAAATTACGTCTTGCAATTTGTAATGATTTGATATGGGCTGCAGATTCAAACCCACTTGAGCTGCTACCGCAACTATAATAGTAAGTAGTAGATTCCCAAAATTTCCAACCAGATGATTCTGTACCAATATCTTTACAATTTTGATACCAGTCTGGTTGTACATATTCTTTGTGTGTCGCAACTTTTACAGTTGTTGTTCCGCCGCCACAGGCCGCAAGTGTTGCTACCACAGCAGCAATAAATAGTTTCTTCATAATTCCTATTTGGTTAAGGTTTAAGTATATAATAACACATATGTTCAATGTGTCAAGTATTTTTTACAACCATTTGTAAAATCGGTGTTTTCCAATCCTACCAATTGGGTATAGAGTAGGGGCCCATTTTGGGGATACATATGTAGCATGATAATGAGTGCTACCTTCGCTGATGCCACGCATGACATTCCTGCTCAATAACATATATGCAACTGCTTGGGCCTGTTTCCAAGATCGTTGATCGTCTATCTCATCTGGTTTGCCATCACAATACCAACTAAATTGGCATTTATTTTTTACAGGATGAAATACACCATCGTTTGGATCTGGTGTTTGTTTAGTCTTCCATGATTCGTAAACAGGGCCTTCGTATATAACTGAACAGATATCATTTGGGTATCGCTTGTCATGTACTCGATTTAAAACCACATCTGCCACTGCAAATTGTCCTGCCATCATATCATTGCGTGCCTCGTGATAAATGTTTTTTGCAAGGCAATCTAGTTCAGGTTCAGTGATAGTATAAATTTCAGCTGGAAGTAGGTCACTGAGTGATTTAGTAGATAAATCATTTAGATTTGGACTACCAAGAGACTGAGGATTGGTAAAAGCGGAAAGCAGTAACATGCTGCTTAATGCAAACAAAATTTTCTTTATCATTTTTTCAAATATTTCGAGTAATCAGGTATGTCTGGCTGTGATAATTTTATAGCATTAGGTGCAATGAAATTTCGTGGTACATCTGGTTTTTTTGGCTCATATTGATCAACAGCAGATCCTTTTGACATCCTAGTTCCGGTTGCAGAACTTGTACGTTTCCCTAATTGATCGTCTTGCCACTTATCTAGCTGCTTTTGTTGTAGTCCTTGGCGGTCATTATAAAGGTTTTGAATTTGCTTTTTATTTAAAGGAAAATTACTGTAAATTTGTACAAGGTCTTTCCATGCATTTGGGTCTTTATAAGTTAACCCGTCTTTATATTTGTCATTTTGATGCATTTGAATATAACTAGCAGCATCTTGTAAATCATCATCGACTGCCTTCCTAATTTCTAGTTCTGTTTCAGATGTAGGTTTTGGAAAGTCACTTTTCAAACGCTCAAATCCATTTATTAATGAAAGATATCTTGTTTTAAAGGCCTCAAAAAAATCATAAATGCTAGAAAATTTAGTGTGCTTAGAAAACCAATTATCAGCCATTTGCATATTAGATTCGATAGAATCTTCTGGG
>Ga0208428_1000430_pt1 | contig 19497 bp, 30 predicted proteins | sample DEB08_DNA_11_FD_184535 | JGI IMG/M metagenome (GOLD analysis project Ga0208428, IMG submission 184535) | Aqueous microbial communities from the Delaware River and Bay under freshwater to marine salinity gradient to study organic matter... | ecosystem: Environmental > Aquatic > Marine > Coastal ... | reverse complement strand
TACTGAGTCGTATCAAAATCCAATCGTGGCGTTTGAACCATTCGGCTTCATTGATAAAACGGCAATCATCCACTAACACTACTTCAGAATCTGAACTCTCGGCGGCTCGGTCCAAATACTCAATCCAAACATCCGGACGAATCTCTCGCATTTTCATTCCAATTTGTTGCAGAAGCGGTCGGTCTTTGACTTGCATACCGAACAAGTCTCGTCCCACATCCTTGACTTTGCCTCCCAAACTCATTATTGTTCCATCTAATGCTTCGGCTAAAGCCTTCGCCAGCGTGGTTTTTCCTGACGCCATTTGTCCCGCAATTGCTACCTTCATGTTCTTCAACTCCGTTATACTGCTCAGGCTATTTCAAACTTCTGTTGCATTCCCAACGGTGTTTTACCCTCGTTGATTTCAATGCTTTCACATACATGAGTCGGCAGGTAATCCTTCAACGGTCGCCCGACTCCTTTTTGATACTGGAACCAGAAACTCGGGTCCAAAATGTAAGTATCGCCTTTATCGGTGCGACTTCGCACCGCCCGACCACACATTTGCGCTAACTCAATTCCGGTTTGTTGCACATACCATTCGGGATTGGCTTTCATTTTCTTGGCGGTTCGGATGTCTCCCAAACTCAAATACGGCAGTTTGACGACAATACAGAACGCCGCTTCTTTACCGTCAAATCCTTGGTTCAAGTAAGTGGACATAATCACTCCGCCACGGCTACTTCGCCATTCATCAATGGCTGCATCTCGGCCGTGTGCTGATTTATCGTGTTGAATGATTCTTCGCATCTGAGTTCCCGACAACTCTCGGAGTCGTTCCGACAGTTCTCGTTCTATGCGGTCTGTATATGGCAGAATAATGCCTCGTTGATTCGGGTATCGCTCCATAATCTCCAGAATAGTTTCGGCAGTTCGGGTCCAATCTGCTTCGCTTTGTCCTCGCTTGGTCAGTAGCCCACCGGTTTCCCGAGTATAAATCGGACGATGTTCCAATGGGAAACTACTGTATCCAACTCGCACGAAAGCCGTTTTCTCAGGGCGTAGCCCTAATTCTTCAGCGAACATTTTGGGATTACCGATAGTTGCACTCATAAACACTCGGCGGCGACCAATGTGCAGCAATAGTTCTTCAGCAAAATCCTTAATTTCTACGCACTTAAAAGTTACGAAAGTTCTTTCATCCGAAACCTGCCAAATCCAGTTAGAAACATCGTGAGTCAATCCTTCCATAATGGTTTCAATCCGATGCACCACTCGCATAGCCAACTTCAAATCTTTGGTTTCTTCATACTCGTTGCGTTTGATGCGAGTTTCCACTCGGTCTTTGAAAGCCTTGAGATAGGCTACCCATACTGCGGCGGCTTTGCCCACAATGTCTTCCGACATATCCATCGTCATACTCGGAACTTTCGGAAAACCCAGACCTTTTGTGTTGGGTCGCCATGCGGCTAACGCTGTATTACGGCGTTCCATTTCCCGAGTTTGTTCCACACCCGATAATTCCAGAATCTGAGGCATACTCAACACACCCAACAATCGCTCTAACATTCGCTCGCTCAAGTCTAAGGAAAACGCACCTACCAGCACATCCGGCAAATTATGGGCCTCGTCCACGACCAAAAACTCTCGTTGAGGCATCATCGGTGTCCACCCCAGAGCCGCTGCATACGCCATGTTCGCCACGAAGTAATCCGAAGTCTGAGCCTCGGTCAGAGCCGCATAATAACCGCACAAATCAATAGGGTTCACGCTCCAATCCATTTTGCCTTCGGGACTCATCGGATTCTTATACGGACATTTGAAGTCTTTGATAGTTACACACGGAGCCACATCTGCTGTGCAATTACCGGCTTTGCCGATGCCCGCACGGGCTTGTTGCACCGCTGCTTCCACTACGGCTGGGTCTCGTTCACCGGCTTCCACCCCTAATTTGCATCCGTAGTTGCCTCGTCCCATTACTGAGCGCATAAACGGCATTTCCGAGAGATACTGGGCTTGCAGACCCTTGAGGTGCGTCAGCAAATAAGAATTGGGACCTTTGTTGTCTTTGTCTTCACTATCTCCGAACATTTTCGGAATCGTCATGGCTAACGCCGATTTACCGGCTCCGGTCGGCATTTCCAACACAATGTTTTCATATCCTTGTCGGAGAAGTTTGGCTACCGTCGGAACCACTTGGGCTTGTTCTGGACGAGGTTCCGCAAACAGCGTGCCGTCAAAAAATCGTTGATAACCTCCAAACGGAATCTCTGAATCTGGCATCAGTTGAATCTCGGTCCAACCCGGTTCCATAGACGCCACCGGTGGTAGCACTTCGCTGCCGGTTTCTCCTAATTCCGAAACTTTCTTTTCGGTCGGCACAATGTCCACTCGGAAGTTCTCAGGGTCATCATCGTCAGTTTCGGCTACTTCAGCCCGATACTGAGTTCCAGCCACCCACACTTCTAATCCGAACCTTTCACAGAACTTAACCAGATTCTTCAATCGGCGTTCATCCAATTTCATGTCGCCGGCATAACAGCGTTGGTCGTGGTCCCACCGCAAGTCGTAAGTATTTCTGAGAACATCCCGATACCGGCGGGTTCCGCCTCGAACTTGCACGCTCACCATAGTTCTCTTACGGATAACCACTCACTTAAACCTGACCGATGCTAACGAAGCCTTTATGTATCAAAACAACCGATATAGACTATGGAATCTCCAAACGGGTATGAATACGCCGGTTGGTTATCTGGTCCTCTGAGTTCGTTAAAAAAAGGAGGTGCGATTTCTATTGATAACGAGGCTGAACGCCTTCCTTTGTTTATTCCGAAACCTACCAAAACTCGGGCTGAAGGCACTTTGAAAGACATTCCCGATACTCATTGGGGTTACATTCCCAAGATTCCTCATCCGGCTGCTGGTTTTCGGTCTATTTCAGTTCCAAATTATGATGCTGACTCCGAAACTATCGGATTATTGTTTTCTTGGGACCCGCATTGGAAAACGACCGGCATAAGTGGAAACCAACTTCCGCACCCTGCCGCCAGCGATTTTAACGATTATTTGCCGTTAGACATGGTTATTGTTTTAGGCCCTCCGACTTCTTCTTCTCAAGGAACCTCTGATGTTAAGCGTCCGATTTTACAATTCATAGATGATTGGGATGAATTACAGGACGACCTGCTCGCTGACGAAATGGCTGGTATCAACACCGAGATTCCTTGGTGGACACCACATCTCCGTGGTTTAGTGTGGCGAAAGTTGGTGCAACGAGAAATCAACCCAGAATCACTCCGAATGATTGCTTCCCGAGACTTGTCTCGGTGGATTCCTCAGTTCTTGACTACTCAATGGAATGCCATTCTGAATTGGCAAAACTTTCCGGAGGATTTACTATGACTGAAATCACAATGGGTGTCGCCAACATTCCCCACGACGACAAACTTTCTGACGGTGGCGACGATGCTTGGTTTATCACAAACTCAGTCATTACTGCTGTCGGTGTAGCCGATGGTGTCGGTTCATGGCGAAGGAAAGGAATTAACGCTGGCGAATGTGCCCGTGAACTTATGACTCTCTGCCGAGACTATTTCACCGACAACTATCCGGTTGGAAATCCACAATCTGCTTTGGAATACGCTTTGCCCCGACTCAAAAAAGCCGGCAGCACTACGGCTCTGATAGCCAAACTTTCGGACGAGGGATTTTTAGAAGTGTCTCAAATTGGTGATTCTGACCTTGTAGTATTCCGAGGAAATTATATCGCTTTTCAAACGCTGCCGCAACAGCACGCTCACAATCAACCATTCCAAGTTGGACCTTCCGAACCCGAAACTGCTTCCGATGCCCAGATATACAGTCTGACGGTGCATCCCCAAGATTACATCGTGTTAGGAACCGACGGTCTCTGGGACAATCTGTATGCTTCCGAAGTTCTCAGCATCCTCAATTCTGCCGACCCTAATTTGTCGCTTCGCAATTTGGCTCAACTCATCGCTGACCAAGCGTATGCTGCCTCTCTCAGTTCCGACATTTGGTCGCCGTTTGCACAACGAGGTTATGAATCCGGAGTTATCACTCAACAAGACTTCTCTAAACATCTCGGCGGTAAGCCGGACGATATTACAGTCATCGTGTGTCGGGTGTCCGATTAAACATTCTCTTTGTGAACATGGTGAGAGTGGTCGTGCCCCACCAAATACACCGCCGTAAAGAAAATCAGCGTGTGAATACTGGTCAGTCCGAAAGTTACCCATGCTTGTTCACGATAAGCCGAAACCACTTCCGCCAGATGCAACACACCATCAAGACCCAAAATACCTTGCGTCAATCTCGTTATTCCTTCTCTTATTTTCATAGGTTATCCCATTCCTCAATACTCATTTGACTCTTATAAACTTCATCTTGGTCATCCAGACCTCGCAGATGAGACTCTAAAGCACCTTTCAATCGTTCTCGCACTTCTTCCCATTCTTCATGGTCAGGACACACATGAAACTCAATGTGTCGCACATGATTGTGAATCCAACGGTTCGTCAAAACGGTTCTCATGTTCAACATAAAGTTAAGCAGAGCCATCGTCAGCAGCGTTTGGGTCCAAAAGTCCACCGACTTCACGCTCCGAATCCAGTAATGCCGAGCATCGCCATCGCTTTTTCCGGCGTTAGCACGCCATCATCCACTTGAGGACTCAGGATTCCATACGGATAACAAGTATCCTTCCAATCGCAATAACGACAGTTCCAATCACCGACTTCGGCGTGTTCCTTCTTTTCCCAGTTCGTCATAGCGGTCTTGCTCAGTTCGCCACGCTCCATTTTGATTTGGAAGGTTTCCGCATCATATCGCAGTTGGAAGTCTCGGGGCGGTGGGTTCTCAGTATCCTTGAGAGCCTCCAAAATCCCGTAATATCGGTCTTTGATGTTGTCCATCGTCAATCCTTCAATCGGGTTCAAGTCAATACCGGCTTCAAGGCTGGCGACCACATCCGGCACCAATCGGTTGCCGTTGCGGTCTTTGATAATCACTTCACCGTCATAACCATCACTCAGACTTACATCAAACCAAGTCGTCAATCCGTCGTCCACTTGGCAATACACGATACGGAACGAATCAATGGTCACACCGTAATAGTCTTCAACTGCTTTCCTCATGTGGAGATACAACGCTGTTTGCATGATGTGTTCAATCTTCGGATGACCCATCGGATACATTTTGTTGCCGACACCGTAAATCTCTTTCTTGGCAAAAAAGCCTCGGTTGGTCTTCATCTCAATGCCGATTCCACGGTCAGTATGAATCTTGGTGATGTTGTCTTCTTCATCAAGGTCAAAATCTCTCAGTAGCACATCTATTTCACCACTCACAATGAGTTCGCCTCGGGGGTCGCCGTTAGAAATGTCTTGACGAACCTTGACATTGCCATCCAGCATCACACCTTGGCGTTGCCAATGTTCCTGAAAGTTTTCTTCCATCGCATGACCGACAGCGAACTTGATGAAAGTTTGGTCGTTGGGCAGATTGGTGCGAGGCACTTTGGTCTTGGAATACCAGACTTGTCGGCGGCACTTACCCACCAATTTGTCGTTGCCTTTTTCGTCCACAATCCAACAACTTGCGCCAGTCGGATTCATTCCTCCGAGACTCACTCGGAAAGAACCATTTCTCATATCGTTAAACACGGGTCTCAATACATCAGTCATTACATCACCTTTTCATGGAGAGGCTGGTGTGCCTATCTCACTTATCTCTGGTTATGTGCTATGACCCATATAAACATCAGGCTGAACGACCGGCTCGCTTGAACTCATCTTTGAGACACACGCCCAGCGTAATAGAAGCACCTTCACCGTCTTCCACCGAAACCTTGAGATGCTTTCGCTTTTCGCCGTAGTCTTCAAACACCAACCATTTGCCTTCTCCAATATCCAACCGAACTTGCATGATTTCACCTCAGAATAGTTCCTCGTCTTCTGCCGAAACTTCCATGTTTTCCAACGCCATGTCTTCTACAACTTCTTGATTCGCAAACATGAAATCCATTGTCGGCACTTGGCTCACCGAACCTTGCCCCACGAAAGTTTCCAACATAATTCGGATGTCGGCTTCAATAGTCTCGATAAGGTCGGCCATACCGTCCCATGCTCCAAACCAACCCAGTTCATGTCGCACCAAAGCAATTTGTTCGTTCTTGCGACCCGCCATGAAAACTCGCTTGCGGTGTTCCATTTCATACTTGAGAGCCATGCTTCGCATCAGCGTGTCCAACTGCGTTCCATCATCCACTTCATCAGCGTCTTGAATCCCATACATAAACACAAATCCTTGTGGGCGAAGTCCCATCTCATCATACTGACGCATCACTTCTCTCAAATCCACCACTTGACCGTTTTCATCCTCGGTCAATCCCGAACCGGCCGGTTCGTTGTTCTTAGAAATACTCATGCACCCACCATCTGTTGAATCTGTTCTTCGGGAACACCTTTGCTTCGCAAATACTCGGCAAAGTCAAAACCTTCCCAATTCTTAACGACATCCAGCATCATTTTGAAATCCTCGGTCAATTGCTCAGTCGGAACCTTTTGAATCCGTTGCACCGGTTCTGGCGAACCCGGCACATGATAATTGCTAATGTTCACGAAGTAGCCTTTGCTGAGAAGCGAAGCGATAACTGCCCGAGCCATATCCGCATTCGGCTGACTGTCCAGCATCACTCGGACTCGTTCTTGACCTGCCGCCATCACTTCCATTTGATGTTTCACGATTTCACCCAAAAACGCATCGGGATTGTCCATCAACCATGATTGCAGCGTAGCCTTGGGAACGCCTTTGCTGGCTAAGAAACTTTCAAAGTTAGAAGCCGTGGCTACCACAAAGCGTAGCGGTGTGTCCAAAATGTTGAACATCACAAAATAAACATCGTCTCGGTCTTCCGCTGACTTCATTTGCACTTCCGCCGTAACCACGACTTCCATTTCAGCATTGAGACCCAATTTAACAGATAGAATCTGGTCCATGCCGGTTTAATACCGTATGACTTACTTAAAGGTTCGGACGCTTCTGCCGCTATTGCGGCTTTGAGAGACACTCTCCCTCCGGATAGGTCCGGAAAGGTTGTCCGGTGCGGGCATCCGTAGGATGTTGCCCGCTAAGTAGTCGGCTTCCGACTACCACAGGTTAAGTTTCTTGCACCCAACTTTGACTGAGGGGCGGCACTTCCAGATACTCTTTGATGTTGCGAACAATGATTTCGGGATTCGGATAATTTTTCAAATATCCTTCCAAAGTATTACACGACGGACACAGCACACCTCGCACTTCATCGGTTTCATGGTCGTGGTCAATAAACGCCGTGCAGGTTCGGTCTCCGTTTTCGGCATTATGCGAGACTTTCTTATCGCACACCATACAGTTCTCAATAGTTCTAATCTGAGTTCGGTAAATATGATAACTGCTCAACCGATACTTTCGCTTGATGTTTTTACATGGATTACAGACATAGATACTTTCGTCATCTACGAAAGTTGAAGCCGGATTATGGTCGCATACTTGACAAGTCTCGCCGTGATACTGCAACCTCTGACGACAAGTTCCACACAACTGATAACTTGGATGATGAATCGTTAAATCGTCCCGACCACAAGACCGACACTCAGCCACTTCGCCGCTGGCGACTGGATTCTCCACCGGTGCTACCAAACCTTCGGCTAAGGCTTTCACGAAAGTTTCTGGACGCTTCAGAAAAGCGTTTCTTTTTTCTTCAAACCGTTCCCACACACAAAACTTGAGAGTCGTCCAAGCCCGATAACACGCATAGCATACCAACTTTCCTTCTTTCAGCACCATGCGTTTTTCGCCGTCAGCCGTATAACCACACGCCGACACATCACAAGTTTCACCGTAATACTTGTGTCGCATCTCACAGTTTCGGCACAATTGTCGGTCATTCCGATGCACCGGAGCCATCTGACAACAACCACCTCGGCAAATACCGAGTGTTCCAGTCGTGAGCCGTTGGTCTTCCGGAATCAACGACACCGGAGTTTTACTCCACGGAGTCATGTTCAGTCTAAATCATAGCACCGACTTAAACAACCGGCTCTGCCGGCTCTGCCGGCTGATACGGAAACGCTGCTTTCAACGCTTCTAAATCCACTTGGTTGCGAGACCGAGGGTCTCGGTTAGCACCCATTACATATTCCCAGTTGTCTTCCCGAATCTCAGAATAATGTTGAATACTGCTGGCTTGCCGATTCTGACTCTCGAAATAGTCCAAAAACTTGAACGCTCCGTTGTGTCCGGGCAGCGTGCCTTGGTTCCACCAAACATTCGGCACACCGTAAGCATCAGCCACAATCAAACCGTGCAAACTCTCCGAGATAACTCCTCGGGCATTAGCGATAGCATCCACCACGGTTTCCCATCCGTCTTGCGGCCACACAATATGAAATCCATACAGGTTGTGGTCTTCTTGGTCTTCGGAATGAAATCCGTTTCGCCAGTTGCGAGTTTGGGCATGATGAGGAATCACTACCCACAAGTCGTGCATCCACGGCAAAACTTTCGGAGTATAGAACTCTGGCAGCAACAAAGCCGGGTCGCCATAAACTTCGGGAACTTGGTCTTCGCTGTATCCGTGTTCTAACAGAAACCTTCGGGTCTTGGGTCCACGCACCGCATGGAACTCAAGATTCTCCGGAGGAGTTTCGTTTAACATCATGCCGGTTCCCCATACTTCGGTTCCTTCCGTCAGGTGGTGCATTACGCTGCCCACCGCCGCCAACTTAGGAATCGCAGAATCATCGGGTTCTGTATCAGCCGAAACTATCGTGGTCTCAGGCCCAGTCATCGCTTGCACAATCACCGGCGAGATTTCATCGCCAAAGTTCGGGCTACCTTGATACCATTTCAAAGCCAGATTCTTAGTCATTTGATTTCACTCCTCTTTCGGTGAACACTCATGGCAGCAATACAGAAAACCACCGCTTTGAACATCAAACTCTTCGTCGCACACTCGGCACACTCGGTATCGCCACCGAAGCGCATAACAGACTGGTTGCTCGCTGCGAGCCGCTTCCAGACTCACCGCTGTTTCGTTTTGAATCAAACCATGATTGAGTTTGAGTCCGTGCAAATCGCACCATGACCGCAACATTAGGTCCATCATCGGTTTCTCATATCCCACTTAGACTACTTAAAACTTCACAGAGGACAATTTTCGGACTTGGACACGGGTTTTCCAGCCTTGAGCATACTCGGGGTCGTCATAGATTTTGGTAAAGTCATCCAACGGGAGTTTGCGCTCCACGGCAAACTCTTGGTCAAAATGATTACTGTAATCTAAGCCACAGTCTCCACACTCAATCACTTCATAGCCGATGTCCACTTCACTATGGAACCGAGTTTGGTCGGCTCCACAACACAAACAATACCGACCTTTGGCACCTCGCTCTAAATGTTCGGCACAGGTCTTACCTTCGTTGCCTTTCAACTCAATGATTTTCCCTTTCTGAGCCTCGGCTAAACAAAACACACAACCTTCAAACGGCACGCTAATAACAATGTCGGCTTTTCGGTTACTCAAAGTTCTCACTACCTTCTCCTTCAGAACTGGTCCAACCGCAGTTGCGACACAACCAACCAGACCGACCCCACAAACTACCGCCTGTGGCCGTTAGTCTCACTTCTTTACAGTAAGGACACCACGGACCTCGCCCATTCGGACTACTGCCCGCAGCCGAGGGACGAAACGGAATCATAGCGACCCTCAATGTTGGTTATACCGAGTCTCATACTCCGCATACAGAGCATCAGCAAGGTCATAGATTTCTTGCACCAAAGACTCATTGTTAGCCGACTCATTTTCAGGACGAGCCGTAATCATGGCCGTAGCATTGTTGATGCACATACCGAGTTGAATGCGCTCTTGAGTGGACATTGGACCTTTCGGCACACCGATGAATACCTTTTCACCGCTGGGTGCAACCAGCGTGATGCGTGCCTCGGCTTGGGTCGCCACAACTCCGAAAGTCTTGGCTGCGCCGTCGTTAGCCTTGAACTTACCCGCATAGCGACCTTTGAGGTCAAAGCATCCGAGTTCGTTGTTCTTGCTCGGGTTGCCGCCGGGTCCGTAAAAGTAATACCGTAGCACACCGGGGTCAGAGAAGTCCTTTCCAGCCTTCTCCCATTTCTTGTGCGTAATTCCTTCTGTTGTTTCAATTTCAATGTTCACCATTTTCAATCACCTGTTAATTTGTCTTAGAGTCTATCACCGATATAAAGAAGAACCTTCAATCTTCTGATTGAGAAGCCAGCCGGTCCATCAACGAGCGACCGCTATGGTTGCGTTGATTCACAAGGAACGCTCGGTGAAAGAACTCATCCCATAGGTCGTCCTTAGAACCTTGCAGCCGTTGAGTCTCGCCTTCTTGTTGCATAAACCAACAATCCGCCAGCGCATCAAATCCAATGCCCCACACTTCACCGGCTTCCGGCAAATCCATACGGAACGACAGATACGCCTTAGTCGGTGTCCGAATCACTTCCGAGGTTCGGAGATTCAACACATCACTATGATTTTCGTTGTCCAGCAACAATCGGTGCATATCGTTCAAAAACGCTTGAGCATCATTCAAGTTGCGTTGCATCCAATTTTCACGGGCCACATATCCATTCCAAAGTCTTTCAGCGGATTCCATGAGGGTCATAGTTCTTATCACCCTTATGAACTATCACTTAATCTAATCGGATTTCACGCCATTCAATGCGTCCAGCCTTGACTAAATCCCGAATACGGCGTTGTTTTGTGGACAACTGACTTTTGGCGGCTTTCACATCCAGAAACACGATTTTGCCTTGTTGGTTGTTCAAGTCTGCATCTTGATGCCAGTCCCACACGATGTAATCCAACGGATTGCCCATGAAACTCCAATCTTGAGGTTTCCAATGTTCATCAATTTCAGAATGCGTCAAAAACGGAGTCCATTTTTCAAGGATTTGTCCTTTAGAAGTATGGGCTGAGGCTGCTCGCCCTTTTTGTTTCCGAACTTCGGCTTGCGTTTCTCGCAGAACTTGTTCGGTCTGCGACAATTGTTCCGAAAGTTTCTCACTCTGGTTTTCAGAGAACTTCAGTTCCGTTTCCCTCTGGGCTAACAACTTCAAAGTCTCGGGGTCGGGCATCACAACTTCTACGGGAACTTCGTGAAGTTCAATCATCGGCGGCTGTCGCCGCAACCGACGAATCTCCCAAGCCAACGCTGCTACGGCTACGCCTAAACCAACCGTCAGCGATTCCAACAACATAGTAGCAATATGAACAATCACTTACTTAAGGAATGCGGGAACCGACTCGGTTCCAGAAACTGTTCACATTTTCTTGATAATGCTCACCGCAATACCAGAACTTTTCATAATGAGAATAACCTTGGCTGCGCTTCATCACAATGAAACCCATTGGACTCAAATGGCTTTGTTGCAGATTCTCAGTTGTTCCACAGAACTCGCACTTGGGGTTCACGGTAATACTTAGATGCTTTGACTACTTAAAGAGTTCTGCCAAATCATCAAATCCGCCGGCCGATTCTTCGGGTTCGTCCTTACTGTTCAATTGTTTAAGCATCTTCACGACTTTGAGGCTCACCGGCGTTTCTTTCATATCCTCATAAACTTGGCGATAAACTTTGCCGGAAGGAAACTTTGACACACCGTTGGGCTTGATTCCCAATATCAAATACCAGATATTTTGCAGCCGAGTCATGCCGACAATATCCGTCATCCAATTTTGACTGGCTCGCAACTGCAAGAGCATTTCCAAACTCCGGTCGTCGGGAGATTTGAGATTCGGATACTCGCCTTCAATCTCCGTGGTGCTTTCTAAATGCACCAACAACGACAACGACATTTGCATCATAGGAAGTCCCTTCATTGACTCGCCTTTTTCGTGCCTTGCCATTGCTTCTTCCATCACTTCTTTGACTTCATCCATCGTCAGTAACTCAAAAATGTAATCGTTGTCATCAACTGGACTAATCATCGCTCCGACTCGCACCCATTCCGTTTCAGAATGAGTCCAATTCATCGGAGTCCATTTCGGCATGATTATCATTCCGTAGTTTCTGAAGGATTATCAGGGTTCAAACCCAACACACCGCACATCTCTTTGAAACGATTACGGATGGTCACTTCGGTAACACCGGCAACATCGGCTACTTCACGCTGAGTTCGGCGGTTGTCTTCCAAAATACCGGCCAGATAAATGCTGGCGGCTGCAATACCGGTCGGTCCACGACCAGCCAAAGCCTCATGGTCTTCGGTTTCCGCCAACAATTGCATAGCCCGACTTTGAACCTTGACTGGCAAACTCAAATCGGTGCAAAACCGTGGAATGTATTCTCGGGGCATCGCCGGAGGCACCCGAAGTTTCAGTTCTTTGACGAGCGCACGACTCGTTCTGCCGATTTCTTTACGACCCGTCTTGGAAAAACTGCCGATTTCATCCAGCGTGCGAGCATTACCGCCCAAACGACAAGCCGTGTAAATAGCGGCGGCCACCATACCTTCAATACTGCGACCCCGAACCAACTTCTTTTCCACCGCTTTACGGTAAATGTAAGCGGCTTCTTCCCGAATTGTGGTCGGCAAGCCCATGTTTCCGGACAAACGGTCCAATTCACCCAAAGCCAAAACCAAGTTTCGCTCGGTAGAGTTTCGGACACGGGTGCGAGCGTGCTGACGACGAAGCCGGTTCATACGCTTGGCGGCATCACCCGAAATAGCGGCTCCCGAATAATCTTTGTTCTGCCATCCCATATCAGTCGTCAATCCTTTGTCGTGCAAAAGATTCGTCTGCGGCATACCGGTTCGCTCGTTGTTGGTTCCTTCACCATCCGAAAACACTCGCCAATCCTTGCCGTAATCAATCTCATAATCGTTGCGAACCAATCCGCAACTCTTACATGACTTTTCGCCTCGGGCATCATTCGTTTCCCATTCCTTGCTTCCGCAATCTTCACAAGGTCGGTCTTCATCAATCGTATAATCATCAAAATCCGTCATATTTTCACCGTTCTGTTGTTTCTAAACCACACCACCCATATAAAGATGGCGCATCGTTTTAAGTAGGTAATCACTCTTCTTTAGGCGTCACCAATTTTCCATCAAACCAAACCTCTCGGGTTGGATAGTTCTCCACGAAATCTTCGTGGCGGGAAGCATACAGCATATACTCATCAGCCCGACCGACGACCCAGTTTCCAAGGTCTCGGCGTTCTTGAGCCGTTAGCAATTTCGGATTCATTTCAATCACAAACCACCAGCCCTTATGTTTCTTGGCGTAGGCACGGGCACCTCTCATGGTCTTGTAGTTGCGCCATTGATTCCAATACTTTTCTTCCTTAGTATCAATTCTGACTAAGGGTTTTTTGGGTTTTCTAACATCCAACGATTCCGCCTCCGATATACTTTAACGGCTACACTATTTAAAGGTTCGCATTATCTCTTTTTCGGAATGTAATCAATCAACGGTCGGTTTCGGGCTTCATCTCGGAACTGATACACACCCGGCGATAGTTTCTTGACGGCTGACTTCATCATTCTCAACATATTGGCGACTGAAGCCGAAGTTACCGTATGACGATGCACGCTATTATCTATCCAACTCGCCAACTCTTTTACATTCCAGACTTTCCGAGGGTGGTCTCTTAAAACTCTAAGCACCGTCAGCCACAGTTCGGCTCGCTTGCGCCGACCCTTGAGTTCATAATGACACGCTCGGCTGCAAAAACTTCGGTTGCCTCCCGACAGTTTGCCGTATTCCAACATTACGGCTCCACCGCAAACATCACAATGCACTTCAATAACCGGCATCACTCGGTTTCGGCGTCCCAAACTATCCGGTTTGATTTCTTTTGTTAAACCTTGACTTACATACAAATGACAATACCGTGAACAATACTCGTCTTGAGTCTTGTTTCCATCATAAGCCCCACTACATACATCCCGTTCACAATCGGGATTCAAACAACGGTTCGCCATAGTTTCACCCTTTGACTAAACTCAGCCTTCGGACTTCCACCGAAACAATGTTGGCGGCGTGTCGCAAAGTTTCAGCGTGTTGTTCCGCTAAAGCCCAGTTCCGGAAAACTAAACCCGAAACATCAGCATCGCCATCCACAGTTTGAAAAATCAAACCCCAATAACCTTCAGATTCGCTCATACGGTTCCACCTCGCTGTAAGTTACTCCACGGAGTCCCCACACTTTAACCTTGTGGCTCTTGGCCCGATATAAACTACTGGCTTGGGCTTCCCCGACTTTACGGAATCTCTTATCCGCCGCCAGAGTCGCTGTAATGGTGCGGGCATTGGGAGCATGACGAAACCGTGGTTTCAACTCTCGTTCTAATTGCACCGAACTCATGGCCCGTGTTTCCAACAGATTCGCTACCGTAGCGACCCATTTCCGACTGGACATCAGAAGTTCCTCCGTGCAATATCCAAAACCTTCTGGACCGCATCGGAGTGCTTACAGCGACGATAATGAGCAAAGCCTCGGCAATCACACCGCAGGTCTGTATCGCCCCACCGAATCACCGTATATACTTTCTTTCCATCGCTGCTCTTAACCGACCAAGTATCGCTACCCGACCGTTGAACATGGTTGTTCACAATCATAGTCCATGCTTTTGCATCTCGCTCTCCGACCATAGACCTCATAACTCAAACCACCTACTTAAAGTTTCACTTAGCCACCCATAAATCCGGCTAAAATGCCCATAATCATAATCCCGAGGATTGCATACTGTCCCAACCGATTCTTACGCTTTGGCTTCGTCTCCGAAACATACTCCATACTTTGATACTGCCAACTCATGCCCACTCCTCCTTGAAACTCTCGTCAAACTCCGGAATCAACTTGTCCATGATTTGATTCGCCATTTCTTCTCCAAACCCTCGGAGCAAGTCCGACACGAATCCGTCCAGAGTGGTTCGACTAATCTGGGTTTTCTCGGGCTTCCAAACCGAAAGTTTCGGCAGATTAGTGCTGCGACGACCACGGGCTACATCTTCAAAAATCTCTATCCAGTTGTCTAAGGTCTCTCCTTTGACCGGAATAATGGCCCGATGATAAGCCAACATAATTTCACACGCTGTATCCAATCCGTCGTTTAATTCCATGACGGTATCTAAGAACTCACACAAGTCATCTGAAACTTCGTCTTCCAACGAATGCAGCACTACGGCTGAACTCTCGGGATTCCGAGGTTTGCCGACTAAAGCGGCTCCAATCAATTCGGGTCGGTTCATATAATCGGGATGAAAAGCCACGACGGGATAAATCTGAGCCGTGTGCCAATTCTCAATTTGAGGTTTAGCATACTCTCGGATAGAATCTTCCCACGGGGTTTCCGACAATTGGTCTTCTGGCTCGTTTAGCCTTTGAGCAAACGCTTCCGGCATCCAATCAGAATAACCCATATCTAATCATGGTCTTTTCAGCCACTTAAAGAATCGCTTACTCTGCAAAAAAGAAAACTTCTTGCATCGGAGTTATTTTGCGACCAAACAGCGTCCAATACTTGCCGATACTTAGCATGATATAACTGCCTTCTCCGTCGCCATATCCGTTATCAGCATAACTTTGCATCAGTAAGGCTACACATTCGGCTAACGGAGTATTCCACGGGATTTCATCGTTCATTTGATTGATAATCTCGCCATCGTCAAAAATGGCTACGGCTTCAAACATTCGTTTGAGAACCACAACTCTCGCCTCAAACCTTTTTGATGTAGCCATCAAAAGCCATACTTCCCAGAGTAATCAAAGGCACCGCTTGACTTGTTTTACCGAACTTATATCCGTAGTGTCTCAAACCACTTCCTGAAAATCCCAAACCTGATGCGGCATTTGGGTCATAACCTTGCCCTTTGACCCAACCCCGAATGCAAACTCGGTCGCCCGGTTTTAAGAAACTCATTTTCTTGGCTTCGGCTTTGGTTAGCAACATAAATGCCACCGTTTGACCCTCTCCGACCATTCCAACTGGAATCACCAGCACCTCACCCTTTTCTTTATAGGGTCCTTTTACATCCTTGAAATCATCCAACTTTCGGCATTTAGGGCATTTCCTTTGACTCTCAGTATCCTTAAAATCAGCATTAACGGGCCACAAGTTTCCACAGTTCCCACACTTTCGGTCAATTTTCATGTATTCCGAAGTGCCTCGCACCGGACCTTTTTCAAAAGCGACGGTTCCTTTCTTTGCTCGCCCCATTTTCAAATCTAATCCTTTGGTTATGACCATGTTCACACATTCCAGACCGGCCTTTCTTTCTGCGGGACTGGGAAACTGACCCGCACGACCTTCCGAAAGTTTAGTTCCACCTTTCGGGTCCACATACTTCCAGAACTTACCCCAACCTTTGTTGGTGATTTTATACTTGACTTTAGCACCGCCAGAGCCACCACCCGTATAAGAACTGGTAGCCTTTTCTTTTTCTTCTTTGGTAGTCTTAGTTCGCACCGTAGTTCGGGTTCCCGCCGTTTCTTCGGCTGGAGTTTCGCCACGGCTACTTGCTAACAACGCATCAAAAAACTCATCGGGAGCATCGTTGGTATCATGCCAGAAGTTCAGAATCGGCAAATCCGCCCATGATTCTCGCAGAGCAATCAATTCATCTTCCGTCATAGCCATAAGCCATATTCCGTTGTTTTGATACTTAAAGGCTTCGCCAGCATTGTCGGGGAATCCCATGCAAGCCATCCTTTTCAGGACACTCTCTTAGCACCCGAATAAAAGCGGCTACATCCAACGCATAAGTTCCGCCCGCCACAATCACCGCTGGAACCACTTTGAGGTTTTCTCGTTTAATCCGAGTAATAGTTTGGAACAACTCTCGGCGGTCAGGTTCAGTTAGCCAGAAGTATCCTCCGTCGTATTCGGCTTCGCCAATCCACTCATACTCTTCGGTGTGGTCTTCACCTACTGGTCGTGAACTCTCGGTCTCGCCTGTTAAATCTACTAACTCAGTTTCCGACATCAAATGCCCACAGTTTCCGCACACTCCGTTGCCCTGCTCATCATATTCCAGATTCCAACAGTAATCATCTCGGGTCGTGGACCATTTCGGTTTCACCGTTCCTGACCGTGGGTCATGTTCTCGCAGCGTGCTGCACTTAGGACAGTAAGCCGTGGTCGGCACGAAAGTTTCGTTGCGCCCTCGCTGTTGAATGTATCCGGGTTGTTCCGTCGGCACCGTGTAAGGTTCTGTTCCCGAAGCGGCTTCGCCCACTTCTACTTGAACAATAATTGGTGTATCCAGTTCCACGAAACTTCACCACTTATCAATCGGACAGGAATCGCCTTCACGGGCAGCCTTGGCTCGCAGATAACAACCGCACAATCGGCAGTATCGTCCCGTCAATTTGTTCGCCATTTCTGGACAGTCATGGCAGATAGCCAGTCGTTTAGAATACTCTTTAACTCCGACACCCATAGACTCACTATTCCTTATCACCGACTTAAAAGTTCCCACAACTGTCGGAATTGACTTGAACTCCAATTCAGCAACTCCGGAATTGGCATCCCCAGCATCGGAGTCACTATCCAAATAGCATCCCGAGTTTTTTCTCGGTTTTCCGCCTCGCTCAAAGTTCCGTCATAACGGTTGCCGATAGCATCCTTAAACAAATCTGAGAATCCACCCCAAAAGTCTCCGACACCATCCAACCAATCTTCCCAATCAGAAATGGATTTGGACTCTAAGTTTTGTCCTTTCATATTCAAAAACAAAGTATAGATGTTGCTAAAATCAGGTTTCATTTCGCCGGTTAGGATTCGTTGTAGGTCATCCACCTTGATTTGAAAAATGTTCTGGAGATTCTCGGGGTCTTTCCAAGCCACCGTCAAGCCGGTGTAGGTTTTTCCGCTGAAAGTCCACAGCAAAGTATCGGGTTCTTTGATAAACTCTAAACCGTTGGTCAGTTCCTCTAATCGGTCTTTTTGAGTTTCATGTCCTTCGCTGTCTTCTTCGTTGAAGCGCATATCTGTATTTGAATAAGGCAAAATACCCCAACTCAAAACATTCGGATTATCATTCATCCAATCTCGGGCTTCAGTCCAGTTCTCAATTGAAATCGAGTCAGCGTAGTTTTCATTCAACTCTTCGTCCCACTCTATCAACTGAAGTCTCAGAGATTCCATCCAATTCATGTTTAGTCCTCCAAGAAATCTTCGTGCCACTTTTCATCATATTCATCAGATTGCACTTGTCGCATCCCTAATCGGTTGCGACCCCATCGGTCAATTTCTCGTCCGTTCATAATTTCCGTAATTTTCCAAAACACCGGAACTTCGTTGTTTTGTCCCCAAAAGGCTCCGTTAAACTGACCTTCGCCTTCGGTGTCCACAATCTCTCGGTTCAACAACTGCTCTCCCAATTCTTCCGCTAAACCTTCGGGCAAGTAGGATTCATACGCTGCTTGCAGCGTCGGGTCTTTGATGTTGGCTCCATATTCATACGGGTCAATTTTCTCTCCGGTTATCGGATTAACAATGTATCGAATATCGGCTTCTAATTTGCCGTTGTGAATGTCTTCTAATCGTCCACCGTGGAACTCTACTTTCAACATCGTGATGTTGCCATCTGATAAAATTGGCACTAATGCTATCCCTTTGATTTCCACATCTAACCCCGACCATTTCATTTTGGCTTCATCCCATTGGGATGAACTCATTAAACGAGGGTCGTCTAAGTTCAGAGCATTCCAAAAATCAGACAGCGTTTCTTTGTCTTTATCAAAAGCATAGAAAATCGGACCGAAAGCCACATCCTCAGTATTATCAATGAAAACCATGATTTCACGGTCAGGGTCTCTCAACACTTCCCAGCCCATGAACCCTACTCCGTGTTTAGACTACTTAAAGTCTCGCCTTGCCATGCCGGAAAACCTCGTTGGAACACTTGGTTAAACGGATGAATCGCCATCAACGGGTAAGACTCTCGGGCGGATTCGGTTTGATTCTCGGTAGTCCAAGGATGAATCGTAGATACCACTTCCCACAAACTCACTTCAAAGTTAGCGGTTACTAACTCTCGGAGAGTATCTCGTTCTGATGCCGATAACGGCCACACAATCTGACCTGTTTTCGGATGAATAGAATATGGACACCGAATAATTCCGCTACGCTGAATCGGTGCTAAGTCCAGATAATTGATTTGAAACTCGGCTCCTGACTCGTTTTCTCCAATGTATTCTACTAATGACCGATACAACTTGCTCCGATATTTAATCGGGTCGTTGCGGGTCGCATAGGTTTTCTTCCAATGCGGCGAAAGTTTCTCCACCAATTGCTCGGCTTCTGACCAATGCAACCAAACATGGAATCCCTTAGAACCCGAAAACACAATCTGTGGGTGCATACCGTGTTTCTGTTCCAGAAACTGTGCGATTTCATCGGCAATACCGAAAGCGGCTCCGATGTGCTGTTCCACATCCACATCCCACACCAAGTCTT
>Ga0208428_1000429_pt1 | contig 19587 bp, 15 predicted proteins | sample DEB08_DNA_11_FD_184535 | JGI IMG/M metagenome (GOLD analysis project Ga0208428, IMG submission 184535) | Aqueous microbial communities from the Delaware River and Bay under freshwater to marine salinity gradient to study organic matter... | ecosystem: Environmental > Aquatic > Marine > Coastal ... | reverse complement strand
CTATTTGCGAACGTATCTCCAAAAGAGAGGAAGTTAAACTTGAGGATATGATCTGGGCAGAGAAGCTCGCTAAGACGCATAGAAGCGCTGGTACGATGCTTAGACAGGCACGTAGGCGTGCATCTAACCCAGAGATGCAGGAGGGCAGCCTAGACGATTTTATGAATGCCTTAGACCTAGGTGATCCAGACCCGTCAAATCACAAAACAAATTTTGATAGTGCTGATGACATAGTGGATTGGTTTACTAGGGATAAACCTGAGGACTGGAGACAACATGACTAGTATTAGAAAAAAGAAAGAAAAGGATTCAGATCACAAATTCTTTTTATATGTGTTCTTTTTCCACTTATACAGTTCAATCTTGAATTTGTTCAAACATCATGATTGACAAAACCTCAGAAACTCAGTAGAATAACTATGTCCGAGTTTCAGAGAAGTAATGGCTTTAGGAAAACAAGTAGAAGAGAGCCTTAAAGAAGCAGAGGCTAATTTGCGTAATGCACTTGCCTTTGCAGCCCGACAAGAACGACCATGTGTTTGTAACTCAATTGCTAAGTTGATTACAGATATTGATCGTATTGGTTCATTTGATGGTATACTAGATAAACTTGAGGAGATGAGTAATGAAAAAAACGTATAAGCGTATTGACAGCAAGGGTCACGAAGAAATTTGGGAATGGAATGAGACACCTGAGCTCAAAGCATTCATCAAGCAACAGTCAATTACAAATCTGTCCACACCCCCTGTGCGACCAACATAAAGTGTGCTATAATTACTAGGTACTGAGGCAAAGACAAATGCCTCTTTTTCGGGAGTATAGCTTAACTGGTCAGAGCGGCCGCCTTATAAGCGGTGTCTTGTCTGGGTTCAATCCCCAGTATTCCCATTGCTGATATAGGCATCACCAGACGGTGCCTAGTAAGTCCTATATTAGCATTCGCTCGTCTAGCAATCTGTCGAATGCAGCGTTCTCATAAAGCGCCGAAGAGGGGTTAGATTCCCCTGACGAGCACCTAAGCGAGTATGGTGGAATCGGTAGACACACCAGACTTAAAATCTGTTGGGCACTACGCCCGTGGGAGTTCAAGTCTCCCTACTCGCACTATACATTTATCACTAAAAATATTTTTTAAAAATTCCAAATGAAATCTGATTTTTTTATTGATAAAGTTGGTAAGAATGAGATCAAAGATCTTTTATATACTTACCATTATCTCAAAGACGAATCAAAAGATTTTAAATCTGGTTTCAATTATGGACTTTATAAAAAACCTGATTGGGAGTGTCCTCTCAGAATTGGTGGATCCCTTGGTGCTTGTATTTTTACTGGTCTTCCAGTTCCAGAAATTGCCAAAGGAGCATTTGGATTAGAAAGAAATCAACAAGAAGGTTTATTTGAACTTTCTCGTCTTTGTATTCATCCAGATATTCAGAAACAAGAATATAACATAACCTCTTGGTTTGTCAGTCGTTGCATCAAAAGACTTCGTAAGGATGTAAATGTTCGTGCCATTCTCAGTTATGCTGACTCTAATCACCACTCTGGAGTTATCTACAGAGCTTGTAATTTTACTTACTATGGACTAACAGATCGTAAGAAAGACTTTTATTATGCTGATGGAACAAAGCATTCCAGAGGTCCTGTAAAAGGCGTTGAAGGCGAATGGAGAGATAGAAGTAGAAAACATAGATATCTGATGGTATTTGACAAAGAACTGAAAAAACGCTTGACTTGGCAACCTCAATCATGGTAAAATATACCAGTTAGTAAGAGTTCAAGTATTCCTGTGTAAATAGTATTATCAGGAAGTTCTGACAAAGTATGTAAATGACAAAATTCAAGTATACAATCAGCAGAAAACATGTCTTCGTTGATAATGAACCTGTATTGATGTACTATATTGAAAATATACCATTTGCATTTGATATATTGGAAGATGATGAGAAGCAAGACAAGTGGATCTTGTCTGAAGCTGCACTAAATCCAGAATATACTATGGATGATATCTTTCGGTTCTCAGATTACTTGATTGCAGAAGAGTGTCATCCTGTATTATTTGAATTAGATCTTGTGAATCCTGAAGTGTTGCCAGATGAACCAGTTTCTTGATTATTTGATTGGCGATTTTAATAACAGACGACAATCATTCTCTCATCCAACTAGATATGCTTATATTCGCATACTACATCGGAAAATTTCCGATCATCTAGTGTATGGTGAACAAGCATATGCCTATAAAGATGTCAGACCTTATAGGCAATTTGTTCTACGACCAGTTCAAGAAGAGGATAGCATACGAGTTATAAATTATGATATCAAAGATCCTCTGAGATTTGTTCGTGCTCAAAATCTAAATCTAATTACAGAGGAAGACTTGATTCTTCGTAAAGGATGTGATACAATCTTTACTTATAAAGATGATGTATATTATGGTAGTCTTGACGGTTGCGAATGTTTAGTTGATTGGAGAGGTGAAGAGACTTATCTACAAAACAAAGTGGAGTTGGGTATCAACTATTATAATGTGTATGATAAGGGTATTTGCTCCAAAACCCATGTTCAAATATGGGGATCTAAACATGGTTATTTTCAATTTGTAAAACAATAATATGTTCTGGGTAGATTATCAGCGAGTGTTATTTGATCATCTTGACTTGAATCAAGAAGACTATAAGTATCACATTCAAAACGAGACACACCTGCACTCTAGAGTTTATACTGGAGAGCATATTCTCAAGTCTCGTGAAACTTATATTGACAATAACAAGTCATTCATCTATAATAACATCATCTACCCAAAGACGGGATCTAATCTTCCATGTTTCGGAATAGATCTTATGGCATTCATGGAAAAGAAAGTCATTATTGTATTTGACTTTCAACATCCAAGAGAACATTATGAATACCATCATCCTATGATTGATAGTAATATGAGTGAATATCTAGACATTACAAAAGACATTCGCTTTTTTGAAGCAGGGAATCATTTCTCTCGTTATGTCTACGTGAAAAAATGCCATATGGATGAGGTTGGTAGTTACTTGACAGACTTTGAAAAGTATGTTAAAGTGTATGCTGACCTCTTAGAATTCACTTCTCCAACGGGATCTAACGAAACCGAGTATTGTACTTTTGATCAATACATGCTAAAATTAGATCCTGTTAGTGGATTCATGCAGTCTAACTTTGGAAAAGAATTTGCTGAAGATTATGTTCACAATTTTCTTTTCCCGTATGCCCCTGTAGCATAGTGGTAATGCAGTCGCCTTGTAAGCGAAAGACCGCAAGTTCAAATCTTGTCGGGGGCTTTGATAGGCGTTGTCTATCATACGGGTCGGGATCATCATATCCGACCCACCTGGGGAATTAGCTCAGTCTGGTAGAGTGCTTGCTTTGCACGCAAGATGTCAGGAGTTCGAGTCTCCTATTCTCCATTCCCGAATAGGGAACAAATTGGGGTGTAGCTCAGCGGTAGTAGCGGGAAGCTGTTAACTTCTAGGTCGCAGGTTCGATCCCTGCCGCCCCAGTTTTGGTATAAATAAAAAAAGTTATACCAAATAAAATGGAAACAAGAACTTACGCAGAAAGAAAAGCAAAAAATCCTGAATGGGCAAAGAAAATGGCAGATCGTGTATCTGCTACCCGTAGGAAAAATGTTGCTATTCTAAAGGAAGAAGCAGGAAACTGTTGTTCTAAATGTGGATATAACAAATGTATTGCAGCATTAGAATTTCACCATCCTGATCCTTCAGTAAAAGAAAGCAAAGTTATTGGTTCCACTGCTTCTCTTGAAAAACAAAGAGTAGAAGCAAACAAATGTGTTTTACTCTGCGCTAATTGTCACAGAGAAGCACATTGGAATAAAGGGTAGATGTCCGAGTGGTTAAAGGAGGCGGACTGTAAATCCGCTGGCTCTGCCTACGTTGGTTCAAATCCAACTCTACCCATTTTGGAGGTTGTATGAATATTCGTGGTGATTGCACTTGGAAAGAGCAATTTGATTACATCTTTTTGTGTATTAGAGAATCAATCAAGATTGCCATATCCTAAGATATAAATACTCTGAGATAAGAAAAATTCAGGGTTCTAGTAATTATGGCTCTTACAAGACTTGATAATCTGTATTCAAGTAAGACAGGAAAATATCTTTATGTTTCACCTGATGATTTTAATGCAACAGACGAACTTGATAATAGAGGTAATTCTCCACTAAGACCATTCAAGACAATTCAAAGGGCGTTTATTGAAGTTGCTAGATATTCATACGTTCCAGGTAGTGTAGATAGATTTGACCAGTTTAGCATCATGTTGATGCCTGGTAACCACTATATTGATAACCGTCCTGGTCTAGTAGACACAAGTCTATCTCCAGAATTTTCATTTGATCAATCAAATAATGAATGGACAGACAACTCCATTCTAGATCTTAGTAATTCAGACAACGTTTTATATAAATTCAACGCAAAAACTGGTGGAGCTATTGTTCCTAGAGGTTGTTCACTCGTAGGTTATGACCTTCGTAGAACTATTATTCGTCCTCTATATGTTCCAGATCCAGTAGACAAAGATGTTGAGAGAACATCTATCTTCAATCTAACTGGTGGTTGCTATCTATGGCAGTTTACCATCAAAGACGGAGATCTAACAGAAAATTCTCCTCTATTTAATAGTACTGATAATGTAGGTAAAGTCTACACTCAACCAGAAGGAACTTCTGCGAGTCTTAAGACTCCTGAGTTCTCTCACCACAAAATCTGCATCATGGAGTATGCAGAGAATCAAGAACTTGATCTTTACTATGAGAAGATTGGTAAGGCATTCAGTCAATTCCAACCAACGATTGATGATGCTGGCGAACTAGATCCTCTTGTACAAGAGAATAGAATTGTTGGACCTCTATCTGACAGCAGAACTATTGATAGTCTAAGAATTGATGATATCGGTGGATCTCAATCTAGAGTCACAATTACTACTAAGATTGACCATGGATATTTTGAAGGTCAGTCAGTTGCAGTTCTAAACACAGAACTGGATGAAGAACTGAATGGAACCTTTAGAATTTCTATTGATAGCAACAACGCTAAAGTATTCACTTATACTTTAGATGTTGTATCTGCAAGTCTGGGTCTTGTTTCTGGGGATACTTACACTACCAGCACAATTCCTAATGCACTTGGTGCTAGTGCAATTTCTCTTGCTGAAATTGACTCTGTTGAGTCTGCATCTCCATACGTATTCAACTGCTCCATTAGATCTACTTGGGGTCAGTGTGGCATGTGGGCAAACGGATCCAAGGCAACTGGTTTCCGTTCCATGGTTGTTGCTCAGTACACGGGTGTTTCGCTGCAGAAAGATGACCGTGCTTTCATTCGTTACGATAGATTTACCAACACATGGAATCAAGCATCTTCTGTAGATGCATTTGCTACGGTTCCTTATCACACCAAGGGTGATGCATACTGGAAGGATGATTGGAGAAACTTCCACATTCGTGCTTCTGATGATGCTTTTATCCAGTGCGTTTCGGTCTTTGCTGTTGGATTCTTTGATCACTTCTTGATGGAATCTGGTGGTGATATGTCTATCACCAACTCTAACTCCAACTTCGGTAACACTTCACTACATGCTATTGGACACAAAGGATTTGCGTTCAACCAAGACAAGGGTGGATATATTACTGACATCATTCCACCTAAAGTTGTAAACGATTCTAGAGCAACCTCAGAGAAGATTCAGTACTATACATTTGATATTCTTCAGTCAAATGATATTGCTAATAATACCAGCATCTATCTTGGTTCTGATACTGCAACAAATCCAGAAGATACTCCTGCAGTTACGATTAGTGGATATAGAATTGGTGCAAGAGCAAATGAGAAAGTCTATGTAAAACTTGATCCAATTACTCCTGGTGGTAATACAGAGTTTAATGCTACTCTATCCCCAAGTGGATTCAAGAGATATAGCACATCACTTTCTACACTAAATCCACCAACAATTAGCAATTTCCTTGATAACTATGCACAGGATGCTGCTAATCAAATCAATAACAATAAGCAGTTCATTCAGAATGAGGCTTATGCATATATCATCAATAAGTATCCTACATTAGATCCTGATAGTCCAACTTTCAAAGGTGGTATTGATATCACCAAGTGTAAGAGAGATATTGGTTATATTGTAGATGCTGTTGTAACGGACCTTCGCCTTACACTCAATAGTTTTGTAGAAGACGATACATCAAATATCAACGTAATTCAAGCAGCAGAAGCATATTATGTTGGTGGTCAGTTAGATTATATTGAAAATGAACTAACGGAAACTCTAGAAGCATGGGATTATGTAAAGAATCTCTCAATTGCTGCTATGCGCAATTGGGATTATCTGATTGGACCTGTTGGTGGTAACCCTGGATGCATTATTTCTTCTGGTTCTGATGTTATTGATGTTGGAGATAATACTGGTCTTGTAGTTGGTATGAGTGTTGGAGAATACACTCAGAATGATTTTACTAATGGTAAATTGAATGCTGGCGCAACTCCTGTTATTACAAATATTCCAGCTGGAATTACAATTACTGAACTAATTAATAACGATAGCATTAGAATCTCTCAGAATGCAGTCGGTAATAATGGAAATGCTTTCTTGTATTTTGATCTCACCGCAGGTTTCTATGACACTAGCGTAGCACCTGTTTCTGATGATACAATTGTTCAGGATACTGCATATCCTGAGTGTGGAAATATTTCTACTCTAATTGAAAGTTACTTTGAAGACATTAGTGCAGTTCTTGGTGGTCAACCAGTAGTCAGAAGAGAATCTCAGATCAATACAGATGATCTTGCTGTAAGAGCAACTGTATTTACAGTAAATACTGGTGGAAATACTTCTAACCCACATAACTTCCAGACTGGAACACCAGTAAGACTTGTTCCTAGAGCAAAAGCAGGAACAAACCCAGACAAGAGACTCATTAGATTACCTCTTGGTTTCAACACAAATCAGAAGTATTATGTAATTGCACCTGGAAGAAAGACATACCCTTACGATTACTCAACTGGTGTGTTTCCAAAGACTGCAACAACTCAGTTGTTACTAGCAACAAGTCCTGAGAATGCTGCAGCTGGTATCTATATCTACTCACCAGAGACAGATACGATTGATACGGACGTTGAAATTGATATCTATCAGTACGTTCTTGATAACAAGTATGATCTATTGAAGTATACTTGTAACATCGCTGCTGATGGAACAATCTCTAGCGATGTATCTCATAATTTTGATGATCCAATAACTGTTCCACAAAAAATCTTCTTTAGAAGAGCATCTGATATTAATGATTCTACCCTACCTTCAATCGCAGGTGGAGCACAGATTGACGATCAAACATTCTTCTATGCTAAGTATGTAAAAGATTCTGGATCTATTCCACAGAAGAAGTTTAGTGTACACACTTCTTTTGCTGATGCTGTAAGTGGTGCAAATTCTATTACTTTCCAAGCAGGAAGTGGATCTAATTTCTACGTATTCTCTGATAAGAGAGAAAGTCCAGTAAGATTTGATCCTACTGTTGGTAATTCAGGTCTTTGGTATCTGAATGTTCTTGACCAGTCAAGTGGCAATTCTCCATCAAATACATCTATTCTTGCAAGATTCCATCGTTCTGATTATGATGATGCATCTGGTAAGATTAGAACAACTGATAGTTGGTACGAAAGACTAACCGATAGTAGAGTAAAAGAAGATAGAATTTATAGATTTAGATACGTAATTCCTCAGTATCTAAAGGCAGTTCGTGATCCTCTAAATGGATTTGTTCTAAAGCTTAGAACTGATGATATCAGAAGACTTGTACCACAGAGATTGGTTCTAAAACCAGCTGGATCTGGAGCACAGTTTTGTGAACTTAGAAATCCATCTCAGAGTAATGAAATTCTTGGTCTAAAGTCAGATGAGTATGGAAATATTATCCCTTCATATGATCCATACGTCAGTCCTGTACAACTTGAAACGAATTCTAAGATTGCATTTAATGTTCAGTCTGCTCGTAAGACTGCTGATGGTTTCTTAGAAATAACTGTATTTGATCATCAGGCAATTAATGCTAATCTAAAAGGTAAGTCGTTTACTGTATTGAAAATTGCTCCTCCTCAGGGTGGAACAATTCTTGCAAGTTCTACTCAATCAGTATCTACCAACGAAATCTCTTGGACTGGTAATAGTTCTGGTACTGGTTATGTTCAGGCAATAATTGAAGTACCAAACAGCACAGAATGGTATCTGGTACTCAAAGATGTTCAGGGAACAATTGAATATGATAGATATAATGCAACTACATTTACACAAGGACTTGTAACAACTACATTACTCGCAAAACCAGATAGCGTTGGTGATCCAGATGGAAGAAGTAAGTCATCTAGAGATGATTATCTGTATGCTATCCCAAGAGCTGGTTTCTATACCGCAGTTCCTGGAGATATTATTAACGTTGATGGCGATGATTACTATATTTCCGCAGTAACTGATGCAAAAGAAATTGAAGATACTTTCTATATCTTTGATATTGAAGAACTACAAGAAAGAATCTCTGGTCAGCAAGATGGCGTTTACTATCTAACTGCGGTAAGAGGTAATATTTCTCCATTCCCACAAGGTCCTGGAGTTGGTGATAACTTCAAGAACTTCAAGTTCTCTCAACCAATTTCGCAACTGTATCCTTTAGACTACAAGAACGATCCTCTATGGTTCAAAGCTGTTGATAGCACCCTTGTAGATCCTCCTGAGACTATCTCAGCAGCAGATAACTATGTACATGGTCTGGTTACAGTAAACGATAGTAAGAATAGTGAAACTAAAGAATCTACTTTAGACTTTATCAATACTCTTGAAATCAACAATCTGTTTACAAATACTGAAACGGATGCTAATGGCGCAATTATTGATAACAGAATCCGTGCTCAGTCTGGTAATGCAACATCTGGTTCTGAAGATAGAAAGATTCCAATCTTTGGTGATCTTCTAACACCTTCTGAATCAAAACTATATGTTGAGCTACGCAGACCTTCTATTGCAAGATCTGGTAACCACACATTTGAATATCTAGGTTTTGGTCCTGGTAACTACTCAACTGGTTTCCCACTACGTCAGGAAGTTGTACTATCTGATAAGCAAGACTTCTATGCTCAAGCAAAGCGTGAGGATAGCGGTATCGTCTTCTATACGGGTCTAAACTCTAACGGTGACCTTTATATCGGTAATCGTAAGATCAACGCTATTACAGGCGAAGAGACATTCCTTGAGGCAGCAGTTCTTGAGTCTTCTGAAGATGATAGCGATGATCTAGGTGGCCTCGTTACTACCTTTGAAACTCCTGTTACTTTCCAGGATAAGATTACTGTAGAAGGAGATGCATTCTTCAATAATCCTGTTGAAATTAACGTTGATGCAACTGATGAAGATGTATCACTTAGAATCTACAGCAAGGTTGAAGAGTCTGATGATCCAACACTATCTAGATCTTCGTTTATTAGACCTAATGATGGTGATATTGTTCTTTCCAAGAACAGAATTGATGCAGCAATCTTTGCATTCAATCCAAGAGGAAAAGTATCAGATCCTGGACAGAACTACTCTATTAGAACTCATACCCGTAGTGATGGTTCAAGTGCTGGTATTCCAACTAACTATACACCAGATCAAGATAAATCCCCAACTAGCGATCAGTATGTAACTTATGGTGGTCAACCTCCTAGTGCAGGTGATATTCTGCTCAAGGGAATTGAAGTTGGTAGCACGGGATCTCTTGGATGGATCTATTCAAATGGATACACACAAGTTGGAAGTTCTAGTATCTTTAGTCTGCAGACATTCGGAAACACTATTGTTAGAATTACCTGGGGGGATGCTACAACAGGTGCACCAATATCTAATGAAAATCTTGGCGTAAAAGTTGGTGATTTAGTAAAAATTAGTGCCTTTAGCGAACCATCTGTTAATGGTATTTGGGCAGTAAGGTCTCAAAATTATTCTACTTCTGCTAATTTTGTTGAGATTGCAATTCAAAATAATGTTGCTGCGCAGATATACAATTGGTCTAATCAAACTGCTGCAAAACTCTTTATATCTCAATCTAAGTGGAAAGAACTTGGAGTTATTGGATCTGAATCACTTAGAACCAATACTGATACTCTTGGTAACTATAAACTTGGTATCAATACTACTGCCAGATCTTCGGCAAGTGCTTATAAGAATGCATTTGTTGAATCTGGTAATACTGATCCCCGTGCAAACTTAGATGTTGTTGGTAATGCATTTATTAGTGGTAAAGAATTAGCATATTCTAATAAATCTGAAACAGACTTAGATGAAGCATTATTAGTCGGTGGATCTAGTCAAAATCCTAATCAAAATGCTACATTTAGGGTGATGACCACTAATGATGGTAGAGTTGGAATTAATGTAAGCAGAGATGAACTCACAAAGACTCTTGTAGTAAATGGAGATTCGTCATTTACTGGTGATGCTACATTTGACCAGTCTGGATCATTTGGTGTAGATCTTACCGTTACTCGTGATCTTGCAGTCAACGGTGGAGATATCACTACTACTGCAGAAACATTCAACCTAATCAACTCTAGTGTAGAAACTCTAAACTTTGCTTCAACAGCAAATGTAGTTTCTCTAGTTGATGGTGCAGAGACACTAACTATTGCGAATGATTCTACTGGCGCACAAACAATTGATATTGGAACTTCCGCAACAAGTTCTATTATCACTATTGGTGGTGCAACTTCTACTCCTCAAAACTCCATCTTTACAGTTAGAAATTATCAAACAATCCTAGGTGGTAGTCTTGAGATTGCAGCAGGATCATTCCAGACAGATGATAATGGATCTGCTTCTCAGCCATTACAATTGTGGACGAGAAATGGTGCTGCTGCTTATGTTGATGCATTTACAAGAGCTGTACAACTGAGACTCGGTGCTATTGCTGGCACTACAACAATTAGAAACCAATTCAAGGTAAATGGTGATGCTCAGTTTGATGGTGACTTTACTATCAACGGAGGAAACAATACTGGTCAACTTCAGGTCTCTAGAGGTCAACTAGGAAGTACAGCAACTTCTCACTTTATCGGTGATATCAACTCTCTAAATGTTGATTACTATAGAGCAATTGAAGAAATTACTGAAGTTGTTGGAATTGAAACCCGTGTTGATACTGCTGGTACTGGAGTATGGTCATCTACAGATACTTTATTATTGTTGCAAACTAATCAGGATGGAACTGGAACCGTAGATGGTACTTTACAGGATTCTGTAAATGGTCAAAGTCCTCTTACAGGAATTAGTATTGGCGATTTCCTTCTAATTGATAGTGAAATTGTTGAAGTTGTTGCTCCTGGTCCTGGACAAAATCCTTCCTCTGGTGCCTATGAAATTCCTGTGGCAAGAGGAGCAGAATGCACTACTGCTGCAACACATAACGATAATACAATTATCACCAAACTTGAAAAGACCGAATCTGCTACTTTCCTAACAGCAAATATCACCGATTCTCAGCAGGATGTAACTCTTGGCGAATTTGGCGGTGCTTTTGAAATTGGTGACTATCTGAGATTTAGTGCTGGCGAAACTTGCCCATCTGGCGAATTTGTAAAAATCTTTGATATTAGTCTATCTGACGCTAAAGATTTTAGAATCAACGATGGTGATGGTAATGATAGATTTGTTGTTGATAGTGTTTGTGGAGCAGTAACATCTACTCTTACAGATGTTTGTGACTTTACAGTCCAATTGACAACTAATGACAACCAGTTTATTGTTGCTAGCAATACTTCTTCCACTCCAGAACTTACAATTTCTAGAGATGGAACTCTAACTATTGTTGGAGATGGGGCACTTTCAACTCCTGCAGCAGTTCTTGGAGGAACAGGATCTGCAGCATTTACTGGTGATCTTCTAATCACTAGCACAAATGCAACTGATACTACTCTTGATAGTGGTAGATTGAAACTAACTCAGTCTAGCGGCGATCTTGATATTGCTGGTGGTATTGATTTAGATGGTGATATCAGAGTTTATACTGGTTCTACTGGAATCAACTTTACTGGTACTCCAACATTACAATTTACTACTTCTAATTCTAATTTCACTATCAATTCTGGCACTACCCCAACCCTACAATTTGTTGGTGCTAGTGGTGATCTAACCATAACTGGTGATTTTACAGTTGATGGAACTGTAACAACCAAGATCAAAGCAGATGGTAGTATAGATATTGGTGGAGTAGAAAATTACTTCACTACTACTGGTGGTAGAAAGTGGTCATATATTGGTACTAATAGCAATTCTCAACTGGATATTGATAATGCTATAAATCAAGGTGCAGATCTGGATGTATTCTTAGTTTCAAACCAGAATTACTTTGTTGGAACTTCAGGTGCTGGTGCTAGCGATCAATTAATTCTTTTACTACCATCAAATCCGCAAACTGGAGACATGATACGAATTGTTGATGTTTCTGGAAATACATCAAATATTTCTCAATTGGTTATAAGAGCTTCGTCCACACGAATACAAGGAGATAATGTTGGATCCACTATAGGAATAGTTGGAAACCCAGCTGTTGCATATGATGGAGGTGAATTGATAATTAATACTCCTAATGCGGCATTTGGATTGATTTACAACGGTGAAGTCAATTCACCTCCAGAAAGACAAGGTTGGTGGTTAATGGAGATCTAAAATGGCAGTAAATTATAATAAAATAAAATCTATGAAGGGCCTGGCAATTGGAACCATAATTCCATGGTCTGGCTCTTTGTCTGGAACTTCTGGTATACCAAAAGGATGGTTGCCATGTACAGGTGGAAGTTACGCTAAAGAACAATATCCAGAATTGTTTGAGGTAATTCGGTATCGATATACTTCTGGTGTTGATGAGGATGTTGACGTTACTGTTCCAGATTCTTTCAATCTTCCAAATCTTCCAGGGAAATCTTTGGGAGATTATCATCCATCTCAAGCATCTGAGTTGGGATTTACTGGCAATTTTTCTTCTTCTCTTCCAACAACCTCAGATATTCCATCTCAAGTTACAGGAGTTCAAACTTCTAATATTGATCTTAGATTGGAATTAGCACCGATAACTGGTAATATAAAGGGAACCATGACTGGTATGAACTTAAATACTCCAAGTTATACAACATCATTTGGATATGTTCCTAGAAGACTTGGTGATGGGCATACTGGAACTCATGGACACCCAGAAACTATTCCATCTATAAATGTTTCAAATGTTGGTATTGAGGAATGTCAAATAGCAAATAATATCTTTGATATTCCATATCCTAATTGTGCCAACTTTTTTAATTGCAACGATTTGTGCACAACTGGAGAAATTTATAGATCTGGTAATGCGGTTGATGCTTCTGATGACTTTTGTATTCCTAAGTATGATGGTGGTGAGCATCTGGGTAGAGGTGGATTGCCATATGGAACTAGTGGATATAAAATGTCTAGAAATAATACTCCAGATGGAAAAAACTTCATTAGGCAAAATGATGATTGTCTTTTGTATAATGAAAGATCTACTGATTTTGCAGGAAATACTGGAATAGGAAATGATGGATCTTGGAATGGCATATATGCAACTAGTCTAATGACAGATATAGTAAATTTCCAAAATGGTAGCATGACTGGACATGACCATTCTATTCAATCTCTAACTATAAGTTCTGATGGAGTAGTTACACGAGAAACAGTCAGAATAAATACAATAAGCACAGGAAATATTTCTCCCGTATTAGAAGATAATCAGGAAGTTCTAACAATAACTGCAAGTATAGATACACCTTCAATTCAAATGCTTTTTATCATAAAGGCTTATTAATATGTCTACCTACTATTCATTTCAAAAAGGAAAATTTGGTGGTGTTGTAGGAACAATTTATCCATTTCCTAGAACTCTCTCTGGCGATACACCATTAGATGCTGACTGGAAGACTTATGTTCCAGCTGGATTTTTGAGATGTAATGGCGCTATCTTAAAAGCAGATGATTATAAAGCTTTAGCGGAAATTATTGGTGTTGGCGATGATTGTATATACAGAAAAGATGGCATTACTTTAGATAATAGAAATTCTAATGGAACTGGTGGACAAATACAATTGCCAGACTTTGGTAGCAAGTATTTGAGTTCTTCTAGTTCTAATACTTCTCTAGTTTTAGATGCCACTGCTGTAGAACCAGATACTCAACAAATAGTAGAACGTGTTGGAATTGGAGTTGAACTTGTTTTGAATCGTGGAGAAGACGTAACTTTTAATTATACTGGTAATTTTAGTGTTCCAACTACTCCAATACCTATATCTGGAAATTACTTAATGAACGTTCCATTTCAATCTTCAACTTCTTCTATTTCTCAATCACAAATGTTGACTCATGGTCACTATTCAAATGCTGCTAGATTGATGAGGTCTGTGGTAAAAGAGAGAGAATTTTCCGATGGAACTAGAGATGATTCTTCTGGAGAACTAAAAACTGACATTACGGAAGCGGGACAAATAGGAACAACCTCCGCTGGTAGTGTATCTTCAACTCAGCATGAACATGGATTATCTAGGACAAATCCTACTAGTAATGTTTCTGCTCAGTTGAATTCTTTTGAATTGGATGGTAGCGCAGTTACAACAACAGTAAATTTGGGGTCTTCTAATACTAGTGCCTTTAATGATGTTACACAAAAATTTATTTTAGTAGAGTATCTAATAAAATTTTAGAATCATGCCAGTAAGATATAGTAAGCAAATTGAAAAGACAGGTGCAGCAGTAGGGTCTGTTGTTTCTATTGTGAGGCCAGGTAGTTATCCAAATTCTAATTTTACAAATAATGAAACTGGAGAATCTGCAGCATGGAATATTGATAATGATTATAGAGGATGGTTAGAATGCGACGGTAGAACTTTACAAGTGTCTGAATATGGAGCTTTGTATAGTGTAATTGGAAATCAATATGGTGGAATTCCTGGAACAACATTCAAATTGCCAGATTACAGAGGTAAAAAAATTTGTGGCACGGGTAGATTGAATGGAAATTCTGGATCCAGTTTATTTTTGCCATTCAGTCTAGCACCAAATGGATCTCAAGGTGGTGGGCAAGATATTGCTGGTTCTGTGGGAGGATCTTATACTGTAACAACACTTCGTCAACTGCCATCTGGGAGTGAAGTAACTCCTGGATCTCCTTCAAATCCTGTAAATATTAGTGCTGATGGAGCTATTGATACTTTTTCTATTGGAACTTTTGTTTCTCAAGGATTTACGAATGTTGTTGAAGTAGTAGACTGCGAACTTAATGGTGATATTACATTTGGAATTGGACCAGTAGCAGAGAGAGTTGTTTCTGCTGTACCACCTCATTTTCATTTTACTGAAGGTATAACAATAGGAACTCAGTCTGGAGCTAGAGGAGAAGGTAATAATTCAATTGGAGAACCTCCTACAAACACATATAAATTTTTTCAAGAAGCTACTGGTACTATTAGAAATTTTAATAGAACTTTGAGAAGATGGCCAGGTGGCGTTGATGTTGGAGGTGTTGGAGGTATTGATATAGCAGGAAATTCTCCCGATTTTTTCTCCCTTGGTGATGGAACTGTAGTTGAGTCTTTTTCTTCCAGTCCATCTGGTCAATATACTGGATTTGGATCTTATGCTCAATCAGAAGTAACTCCAACTACAAATTATATTTTGTTTAAAAATGGAAGTAGTGATAATGTTACTAGAAGTATTACTTGGAACGTTGGTGATGGATCTGCAGTTGAAGTAGTAACAATCCAAGCTATAGCTGGTGATGATGAAAATGGAGGAGAAAGACCAAACGGCAGAGGTTCTAGGTTTTCTTTTAGTCCTTCTGGAGAACCATTAAATGAAGATGGAAATGTAATTGGTGCTCCTGTGCCAGGAGGAGCACCAGGAGAAGTTTATGAAGGCCCTCAGGCAATTGACCAAACAGATGTAGGAGATCCTGATGAAAGTTTAAAATTGCGGATTACTTCTAGTGGATTGACATATGAGGCAGTAATAATTCCCGCATATTTTAATAGTATAGATGTTGTAGGAAATGAAACTGATGGATATAATTTTGACACTTGGGATGGTAAGTATAGTAGTTGGAAATCTTATCAATTTGTTATTCCTCAAATTAATAGAGGAACAAATTTTACTATTACCATATCTCAAAACGCATATTCTGAAGTAGATAGAAATAGCTTCGACCAGAATTCTTCTTTGCCTGAAACAGATGGCGGATGGAATTATGATCAAGGTGGTAATGGGATATGGGACAATTACGGAATCGGTAAGATATCAGTATTTGGTTCTGGAGGATCTTTTTCTTATTCTTCTGGAGAACAACCAGTACCATTACAGAGACATTCTCATATGGTATTTTGGGAAGATCCAAATACTAATGATCCACAGCCACCAGGATCTCCAAGTACTTTTGGAACTGGTGGTGGAGTAGATCTAAATTATGCAGACATAGGAGAAACACCAACATCTAATGGTCTTTGGGACGGCGCTCTTGCTTTAGATGGTCCTTTTCCCTCTTGGCCAAATAGTAAAAGTATTGGAACGCAAATTGAAAAGACTATATCTATTGTAAATGATTTGGCATCTTCAATAAGACCTGCTACTGTTAGGTTGTCTGATTCTGCTAGAATACCTTTCGATAATGCAATTTCTGTGAGATTAGAGGCAGCAGAAGAGTTTAATTTACTTACTGATTTTTTCAGAACTAAATATCTCATAAAAGCATATTAGATTTTTTTGAGAATATTATGGCTAGACAAATTGTTCCTATCAAACCCGTTGAATTGATGGACGGAGAATTTGATGATTTTATTGGAGTTTGGCACAATCACATGCCAAAATCTGTATGCAAAAAATTTATTGATTATTTTGAAGAAAAAGTTTCTACCGATACATCTTCTAATAATATAGAAGATATTGTTAATTCTTCTCTTATGGATGGGACTAATCAATTTCCAGAAAAAAATCTTGGGAGGAGAGATATAGGTCTATTGCTAAATTATTCTAACCATGAGTTGACATCAACAGCAAATCAATATCTACAATCTTGTTTTCTTGATTATATTAGAAAATACGGACAACTAGTAAATACTGGTTTGATATCAACTGATATTAAAATGCAAAGAACTCCGCCTGAAGGTGGATACCATATGTGGCATTTTGAAAGCGCTGGATCAAATATGGCTCAGAGAGTGCTTGTATGGGCAATTTATCTGAATGATATGCCAGATGAAGAGGGAGAAACAGAGTTTTTATATCAAAGAAGAAGGATTAAACCTAAAGCGGGCACATGTGTTATTTGGCCAGCTGGATTTACTCATGTTCACCGTGGTTTGACAGTTTATTCTGAAAATAAATATATTTTGACTGGGTGGTATATTAACGTAAACGTATAGTAATAAAAATGGAAAGTAACATCAGCGCTGTATTCCAGATAATTGTAAAATCTGGTCAAATGTTTTACAAGAACAAAATTTTATCATTTACGGATGAAGATTTTGAATCTTTTTCTGTAAATCTACCTCAAGAGTGGTGGCATGAAAAAGATAGAATTGTGTATTTTACATATTACAGCGATGGATCTTATTTTTGTGAAAGAGAAAAATTCTATTATGACTATGCATTAAAATCAGAAGTACCTAGAGTATATGAGTATAACAGTTTAGATGAAGAGAAAGCAAAAGAACTTTTCCTTTCATTTACTTCATTCTTTGAAGATAGAAGAATTTTAGAACTTAAAGAGCAAAAAGAATATCTAAGAGAAGAGATCCAGAAAAATTTTGATTTAATTTCTGTTAAGTATAGAAGCCAGAGAGATTCTTTATTGAGAGATTCTGATTGGGTGTTGTTATCTGATAATGCAAGTCAGAGATCTGATGAAGAATTAGTTTTATGGAGACAATACAGGCAATATCTTAGAGATATGCCACAAAGCGATGCTTGGACAAATAAAAATTATATCAATATTGTTTACCCGATAAATCCATCTAAGTTTCTGGAGCTATTCCCTGGAGAAGAATATCTAACTTTACCAAATCATTTTATAAGTCTCTCTACTTTATCAGCAAAAGAATCTGTATATAGAATAATAAAAACTTTAAAAGTTCCTTCTGTGGATAGTAATATTGGTGGGCAGATTGATGAAGTGACAAATCATGACGAAATAAGCGTTTTTATTGATATGATAAATGAAAAATTATCTACAATTGATCCAGGTCTTAGAATTGAAATAAATGTAGTATCATCTGATATGTAACTTTATGATTTATATAATTGATTTACTTGACAAACAACAACTGGATCACGTAAATAAAATATTTGATTATTCTGATTTTGAGGATGGATTAGTTTCTGCCTCATTTTCTGATACTGAGGTGAAGAATAATGTGCAGGTGTCTGGATACGAATCAAAAGAATTGATTTATTACATAGTTGATGTATTGAATAAGTCTGATGATTTTAGAGAGATAACAACATCAAAATCTTATTCTGGAATTTTATTTTCCAAGTATGAGAAAGGAATGTACTATCAGTCTCATAATGATAATTACATGATGAATAAGTCACGTACTGATTATAGTAGTACCATATTTTTGAATTCTCCTGATGAGTATGAAGGTGGAGAACTTTGCCTAACAATAGGAAATCAAGAAATTTCTTACAAGTTAGATGCAGGAAAGTGCTTGATATATCCTACTGGGTTATTGCATGAGGTAAAGGAAGTTACTTCTGGAGTTAGAAAAGTATGTGTATTTTGGACTGAATCTTGCATTCAAGACAAAGAGATACGATCTATGCTTGCTGATTTCTATTTTATGTGGTCTAAATACTCTGAAGAAGCTCAAGAAAAGTTGGGTCAGGATTTTTATAATCGCTTATTAAATATCAAATTCAACTTGATGAGAAAATACGGTAATTTTTCTGGAGTCGCTACCAAACGTAACTAAAATGGAACTAGATTGTTTTAGATTATCTGAAATACTTGAAGATTATTCAAAAGTAAAGGGACAAGCTTTGTTGATCTTTCAACCATGCTGGGAAGATTCTACCGATGAGTTGAAGCAAGAAGCAGTAGATTTCTACAGAGACAAGATGCCTGTAGAGATTGTAAATTCTTTGGTTACTGGTCAAATGAGACTTATCAAGTACTCTAATTTTGATCTTGCTTTAGAGGATGCATCCTCTTATTTCCCAAACGTTGCAGCAATTGAAGCAATCAATCCAAACTATAGAATTGATGTTTCCATTATTGATCAACATGGTAGAACTTGCTGGACGAACAAATAATCCTTGACAACCGCCACATCACATGCTATCCTTGACAGGCATTAGTGAAAACCCATGCTTGAGTTTTGTTATGAACTCCCTTATGAAGACTTGGACTTTACAGATCCAGAAACTCGCAAACTTTATCGTATTGGAAGAGGCGAGCAAGGGGTTCTATTGGTTCGCCCTTATACAAACGACATTTGTTCTAACTGGAGATT
>Ga0208428_1000428_pt1 | contig 19599 bp, 24 predicted proteins | sample DEB08_DNA_11_FD_184535 | JGI IMG/M metagenome (GOLD analysis project Ga0208428, IMG submission 184535) | Aqueous microbial communities from the Delaware River and Bay under freshwater to marine salinity gradient to study organic matter... | ecosystem: Environmental > Aquatic > Marine > Coastal ... | reverse complement strand
AGACCAATCTCCTCTAAAAGTTCCTAGTTCTTGAGTAACAACTAATTCTCCTGCAGAATCAAAACCAAATACTTTATTTGCTCTATCAGTATCACCAATAGTAAACTCAGTAGAGTTCATTGTGTTTGTTCTTGAAAGTTTAATACTTCTATTAACTTCTTCTTGAAGTTGTTGGATTGCCATCATCGATCTATCTAATCCTTCTTCATGACTTTCAGCAGGGAATGGATCGTTAGCAATATAATCAATAGATTGTGTTTGAGGTAATGCTCTTCTTATAACTACAGTTTCTGTAGCAGTTGGAATATTACCAGCTGTAAATACAATAGTTCCACCAGAAGCAGAACCTGCACCTGTAACTGTATAGTGAGTAGTTAAAGTTTTAACTGTTTCAGTAGCTGATGCGTCTCTTATAATAACCTGTAAATCAGAGTCTGCAAAAATTCTAAAAGTGTAATTAAAGGTATCTAAAGTACCATTACCGGAATATGAGTTTTTTACTGTAGTCGATGATATTGTCATATATTATAAACCTTTAAACAATGTTGATGGTTTTGTAAACAAAAATTCTTGTCCAGACTCCTTCATTCTTTTCTCCATTCTTTTTAAAGATCCTGGAGATAAAGTTTCCATCATTTGATAACCAATCATATAATCAAATGCTGTCTTTATATAGAATAAATTTAAAAATGGAATGTTTTCTTTTATAGAATAATACGCTTGTTTTCCTGCTTTTCCACCTTCTCCATGAATAGCATAATTTAATGCAGATAAAACTCTAGATGCTTCTGTAGGTATTGGTCCAACAGCAGTAGCCAAAGCACTTGTTGAGTTTTGAATATTTCCAAATAAAAAATCAGTATAAATACCTAATCCACCACCTTGAAGCATAGCAGAAAAAAATGTTTTTATATTTAAAGGATCTTTAGGTTTTTTACCTTTTAATATATCTTTTGCTGTCATAGCCATATAACCAAATAAAACTGATCCACCTACCAACTGTGCCATACTTAATGCAGCATTAATTTTATTTCCATCTTTCCATGCAGCAGTTTCTCTTCCAATCATCTTTTGATAAAATGCAAATGGGAATGCTTTAAACTGAGTCATAAATCTTAATGCTTCACCTGGATGTGTTCCTGCTTGTTGACCCATTTTCATCCAACCTCTAGTTCTAGCATCTGGTTCTAGTACGGCATAAGTAGATCTATCTAAAAACATTCCTAATACTCTTGTTTTTAAATTATCTTTAGCTACTTCAATTTGTCTTTTAGACATTGTAGTTTTACCTTCAATATCTTTAATTACGGCATCTGATAAATCATCTATTTTTTGTGTGTTAAAAAATAATTTTCCATCATCAGCTTTATCTAAATCCATTTTTCTTATATGATTCCAAATTTTTTCATTGATACCATAGTGATCAATTAATCTTTTAAATTGTGATGATAAATTTTTATAAGAAACTTTAGTTTGTTTAGCTACATAACTACCCATACCTAATATAGCACCTTGTTTTAATGAGTTGGTCCACCAAGCAAGACCATTAAGTTTAAAGAAAGTTCTTTGTACTTGAGAGAAACCTCTATTTAAATTATCTCCTGCAGAATATCTTGCAGCTAAATCATAAATAATATTGTCATTAATAAAACCTAACTGTTCTGCAATTCCATTTTTATCTGCCGTGTTTTTAATTTTAGCAAGTCTACCCATAGCTTCTGCTAAACCACCTACATAAGATCTACCTTGCCATTTCATTTCTTTTGCATAAAGATGAATATCACTAATAGCAGAAATTGTTGCACCCCCTAGTTTTGCCATAGCAGCTATTGCTCTAGAAATAGCACCCCATTTAGCATAAGCAAATCCATTAATAGTATTTACAGATCCATCTACTTCTGCCATAAATTTCATATGACCACCTTGTGGTTTTGCAAATGCACCAACTGCTTGAGCCTGTGTTTGTCTACCATCATCTTCTAATTTGTTTTTTACTAAATCCATTATCTTTGCATAATTTCTTTGTGGGTTACTTCCAAGTTTACTCATCATTCCAATGTTTTGACCGGCAACATGAAAACCACCAAATATAGCTTCTTTAAGATTTCTTCCACCAAACATAGTATTATATTCAAACCAATCATCAGAACTTTTAAAATGTAAAACCCTTTTTGCTCCAAGTTGTTTAACCATACTTCTTGCACCAAAAGTATCTCCTGCACCATTAACAATTTGATTTTCATTTCTAATCAAAGAATTATATGCTCTAGATAAAAATCTATCCATAGCTTCTGGAGTCATATCTGTTTCTGCAAATGTTCTTTTATGATCTAGTTTTGGTAAAATAAAATCTTTCCATGCTTGTAGATTTTCTTCTGGAGAACCGGAAGAAAACTTTGATTTAACATTATTTTTTAAATTAATAACATCTAAAGCATTTCTTAATTGAAAAGGATCCGAACTTTGTCTTATAATCCAACCAGGAAGTTTATCTATGTTTGCTCCATAGTTATTATATTTTCCTCTAACTGTTTCTGAAAAATCTTCTATAACTTTTGCAAGAGTTACAATGTCTGCATTTTTTTCTGTAACAGCTCTACCTTCTCCAAGTTCCCAAATAACTCTAGAAATTTTTCTTTCAATCTCCATGTCAGCTTTAGCAAATAAATCATCTACACCTGCTTCTCTAAGTTTAGCATTAAAAGATACTACTAAGTTTTTATAATAAGCGTCTTGAGCTGCAGCAACTGAATCTCTAGCACCCATTTTTTCCCAGTTACTACCAACAAGTATAGCAGTTAAACCTTCTTTTGGATTATTTTTAAAACTAGTTAAGTTCCATTCAACCCAATCTCTAATTTTTATTTCATCTTCAATAGCATTTAATTTATTTATTTGTTTTTGTATTTTTGTTTTTTCTAAAATTTGTTTAGCAGTAGCAGCATTAAGAGCATCATCTGCTTCTTTTAATTTAGAATCAGTTTCTGCTTTTTTAATTTCTTTTAAAATAGTTTCTGCATCTGTTTTATCAAAACCAGATCTAGTTAATGCATCTTCTATTCTTACTAAACATTTATCTGCCATAATTATTTACCAATCCTACAGTTAATACCTTCTAAGATAGCATTTTCATAATCATCTGATTTACCCTTTATATCTTCTAATGCTTTGACACTTGCTCTGGTATCTTTATTAACTCCTAATCCTAATTTATTTTGTTTTTCTATTTTTGCTGTTAGTTCATTTTCTGCAAGTCTTAATTCATCATCTAAATTTCTAGACTCCAAAGATCTATATGCTTTATCTTTTTCGTAACCTGCTACTATTTTATCTTCTTCAACATTTCTAGGTTTTGCTTGAACTCTTGATGTTATTTCTTGTTTTTTATTTATAACTCTTTGATCAATTAATTTATCTCTATTAGTAAATTGTTCTACTAATTCTTTTTCTCTTTTAAGTAATTCAGATTTTCTTTGTTTTAATTTTTTTAGTTCTGGAGAATATTTAATGTTAGACATTTTTCTACTTGGAGAAAAGAAATTTTCTAACATATTAATTTTCTTTTGAACTTTCTCTAATTCTTTAGCAACTGCTACACTTTCTTCATTTACTTTTTTTCTAGCTTTTTCTACTACTCTTTCATCTATTTGTGCGTTTCTTAATTTAGGATTTAAGTCAGCATATTCTTTTGGATTAACAGGAACTTCTTCTGCTATATCTGCCATAGCTTTAGCTAACAATAAACTTCTAGTATCATTATCTGTTTCTGCAAGTTCCTTCATGATTCTAGAATTTTCTGGATAGTATTCTTTATATAAATTAAATGCTGGATCCTCATCACCTTTAGATCCTAATTTTTCTCTAGTTTCTCTAACTCTTTTATTAAATTTTCTACGAGTATTTAAATCTCTTAATTTACCTGCACCTACATGAAGTCCACCACCAAGAATAGTTCCAAATGATACTGCTATAAAACTATCCATTAAACCATAATCAGATTGTTCTGCAGCAGCAGCTCCATAAATTACAGGCTCAATAAGAGCAGTACCTGTAAAACCTTCTGCAGCACCTTTAATTAATCTTGCTTTTCTAAAACCATGTTTAGCAACTAAACTTGCAAATCTAACTTGACCCACAACAGGAATAAACATCATAGCAAAGTTAACAGGATCTGCCATACTTGCTACCATTGCCGTACCAAATTTTGCTGTACCTGCAACAATACCTTTGGGTCCACGCTGAATAATACTTTGTCTGTATTTTTCTTCTCGTTTTCTTTCTACTAAAATATCTACAGTAGATTGTTTTTCATCTTGTTCAAAAAATATTCCGGAGTCTTTATATTTTTTATTTAATTCTTGAAATGGTATTAAAGGTTCGTCAACATCTCTACTTTGTTCTAACTCATATAAACGACTTGCAGATGACCAAAAGTTATACTTCCATGCGTCTTTTGCAGTTTCTACTAATACATCTGAAAGATCAGTTTGAAATTGATCAAAGCCTGTTTGCTTTGCGTACTTATTAACTTCTAGACCGAATCCTATATTTGCCATATTGATTAAGGTGTTTGTTCTTCAACTTTATTAGTTTCATAAACTTTCATATCTATTAAAATATTTGTAGTTGGTAAGATATGAGAACCATCGTCAAAATTTATTTGTAACAACTCACCTTTTTTATTTTCTACTAAAGCTAATTCTCCATTTGAAAAAGGTATGGCAAAAACAATACCGGATCCGTCTGCATTATTAACCCATATTCCATTTTCTTTTGCTTGTGCTAACATTTCTTCATTTAATATTTTATCATCATCTTCATATTTAGATTGAAAAGAAAACATATCAAAATCTTCTAAATGGTTTTCTTTAATTGATTGTGCTTTGTTTTCAATTAATCTTATTTGACCATCTGATAAAGTCTCATTGTTATATTTTCTTGGAATGAAATAAGTATTACCATTGCCAAACATAGAACTTTCACCTGCAAGTACAAAATTATTTAAAACTTCTGCAGTAGCTTCTTTAACAGCATCATCAAAGTCTAGTTTTGAATTAGATGACATAGAGTTGATTGCAACATAAGTAAGTATTTCTTGCATATCATTTAATTCTTTATTGGCTCTTGTAGTATTCATTTTATTACCAAGCATAACCACATCTCTTAATTTTTTCATTTCTTCAGCAACAGCTAATTCAATTGGTGCTTTATCAATCTTATTAGTTTTCAAATAATTATTTAATATGGCTTTTTCTTCTTTGGTATCTATGCTCATAACTTTAGTGGCAAAGTTTTCATCACCTATGTAAGAAACAAGTTTAGCAGTAACAGGTAAACCATTTGCACTCATTTGATTTAAAATTCTACCATACTCATCTCCATACTGTTCTTCTAATCCTATAAGATAACCTATTTTTTGTAATGGTTCTTGATTTTGATAATCTCTTACAAGATTTTTAGCAAATTTTTCTGGTACTACTTTTATAAGTGATGGATCAATATCCATATCTTTTTGAGTTTGAACAACAGAGTTTACATATTTTTGAAATAATTTATTTTTAGCATCACCTTCTGGTTCGTTTTGGTAATCTTCAAATAATTGTTGAACATCTGAATTGTATTGAATAACTAATGATGCTGCATCATTTTCAATAAGTTTATTTTTTTCAATTAAAAAATTTTGTGCTTTTGTTTTATATTTAAGATCTTCAGCATAATTACCAGAACTTAAATTCCAAGAATCTAATATTGCTTCTTCTTCACCAGATTTAGAATTAAATATTTGATCCTTAACTACAGATAATTTTACTGTGTTAGTTTCTGTTTGTTTAAATTGTTGGTATCCTTGTACACCAAATATTTCTTTAATAGCTGTTTCGTTTATATCTAATTTATCTCCATTTTCTAAAGCAGTAATATAATTAACCATATCTTTTTGTAAGATTGGAACAGCTTCTGCTCTAACGCTTTTTAATAAAGCTTCTCTTGTATCTAGATTTAAATTTTCATATTGACCCGTACTTAGTTTTGCATAAGTTCCAACAGGATCATCTACTGAATCTTTTTTAGCTTTAAAATAATCTATTCTGTTTGGAATACCTGCAACTTTTGTTTCGTACTCAACAATGCTAATCATTCCATCATTTAAATCATCTTGATATATTTTAGTTAAGTCTCTATTAAGTGTAGATAATGCTAAAGAATTATCTCCATCTGCAGGATACAAAGCATCAGTTATAATTCTTTCCTCTTTAGCTGTTGATGCTAATGATCTTGAGTTAAGTAAATTTTTATGAACAATATTATCTACTGCATAAATTTTCTTTTGCTCTTCCATTAAATAGTTGTTTGCAAATATTGTTTTTACATTTGAATTAGATGCTCTAGATTCAAATTTACTTCTAACTAATTTACTTTTGTCAGTTAAAAATTTATTTGCTTTATCACTATCTTTAAAATTAGATGCTTCTTGAACATAACTATTTAATTCAACTATCGCTTCGTTTTCTAACTCTAATGCTTCAGTTCTGTTCTCTGCATTCTTTTCTTTAATTTTATATTCAGTTAATTTTTTAGTAATGGGTGCAATAGCACTAGCAAGGTTTTGATCTAAACCCATTTGAATATTTGTTTGAGCAGAACCTGTAACAGTTGTCATTTCTCCTTTAGCTGTAAATGTAGGAAGTTTAGGCATTATACTGTTGTTCCTTTAGTCATAGTTAATAAAGACATACCCATTTGACTTGCTGTTTGTATTTGAGCAAGTTTGGCTCTTTGAGATGCCATATCACCTTTAATTCTAGCAAATTTTGCTTCTTCCATTTTTGTAGCAATATTCATTTTAGAATTATATTTAATTAAATTTTCTTGTAAGATTTTTTCTCTTTCATTTAATCTTGCAATTCTTAATGCTGAACCACTATATTGAACACCAGATTTAGCATTTTGAACTACAGTTGTTCCTCTTAATTTTACAAACTCTTTGTCAAATTGTTTTAAATCAAACTCTGTTTTTTTATCTATAGCTTCTGCTTGTTTTTCTAAAACTTCTGCATTTCTATTATTAACAGATTGATTAAACTCACCAATAGATTTTTGTGATGATATTTGAGCTGCACTTGTTGCTGCAACTATAGCAGTTTGAATACCCATTAAAATAACCTCGCATACATATATTGATCAGAACCATCGAAACCAAATTTTCTCATTAAACCTTCTTCTTGTAAACCTAACCACTTAGCAAATTTTAAACCAGTTGTATAGTTTGCTCTTACAGCAGTTTGAACTCTATTGATATTATTTTCTTTAGCAATTCTTGCAAAATCTTTTTTGATAGCACGAGCAACTAATAAAGGATGGTTTAAAGTTTCTTTAGTAGCTAGTACCCAACCTTCGGCAACACCATTCCAGATTATTTTCATACCTGCAGCAAAGATAGGTGTTCCATCAATCATACCAGTAAACGCTAACTTATCTTGTTCTAAGTTATTTGCATTACCTTCAAATTCCATATCCTTATCCATTAATGAGTGATTCATTTGTTGATTCATAATGTATATACCATGCTCTCCTTTATATGGTACTATCTCTAGTATTTTATCCATCATTTGTAATAAGTCTAGGATATAACGATAAAACAGTTAATGGTAATGGTTGATTTTGTCTAACAAATATAAAACCATCTGTTTCATAATTACCTCTAAACTCTATTTCTTTATCTCCTGTAAATACATTGATACCACTATCCATTAGATTAGCTGAAGATCTAAATGGTATTCGTTCCATATTGTTTAAGTCTGGACCAATCTCAATACCAATACTCTCATAAAGTCTAGCAGTAATTTCATAAATTCTTTTTGTTTTACTTTGTGATGTACCATTGTTTGCACCGGCATCTATTCTCATTGTTTGTAATAATGAAACATAAGGTAATCCAACTTTAACTTTAGTTGAAGATCTATCTAAAGTAATTCCACCACTTGATACAACTTTATTTGGATGAGTAGATCCATCTGCTAATACTGAAACTGTTTCACCTTCTAAATGATCTAATCCACTAATAGTAGTTGTTGCAGAACCATCGTAAGCTAATTGTGAATCTAAATAATTAAATGAAGTATCATCTGTTTCATCAAAATCAAACTTATGTAAATACTCTACATATCTTTTTGTTACACCATTAATAGTTCTTTTTATAATAACCCAAACTTGATATTCAGAATCATCAGTAGGTAATACTTCAACACTTTCACATACTGCGTTACCACTACCAAATGATCCACCAAATATATGTCTATGCCAGGCAGTAACTTGTTGTTCTCTTTGATAAGTAAATCCTAAAAGTTGACCATCAGTTCTAACGCACCAAACAATACTATTTGGTTCTTCTTGATAAGCCATTTGTGTAATACCAGATTCAGTAATGTGTTCGGCAAGGATAGTTAAGTCTGGAGCAACATAACCATCAACATCAAAGTTATAAGCTAGTTCTCTAATTTTTCTTTTTGCTCTTTGTAAAAATAAAGTTGCGTTACCAAGAGATATTCCATCTACATTAGCTGCACCATGATTTGATTGCTTGTTAATTAAAATATTTGTTGGAGTAATTGCTTCTCCCGTTCCACCACCATCTGCAGCAAATTCACCACCTGCCGTACCAATAATTAATGTTCTAGTTGCAGTTAAAAATCTAATTGCATTAACTTGGTTAGAAGCAATTGTATAAACAATAGCATCATCATCAGCTACAGTTGCATGATACTTATCATCAAAATTTTCATAGTCTGCTGATCTTGAAAAAAATATTGTTTGTGGTTGAGCAGTAGTTGCTGCGAATACTAATCGTTGTTCAAAAAAAGTTACGCAAGATGGATAACCTGTAGTATCACTAAATGCTCCTAACGCAAAATCTGTTGTTGTTGATGAACTGATTCCTAAATCAACAATAACAATTCCAACAACTACTGTAGTAGAAGTAACAGAAGTTATTTTAAAATGACCATCTTGGATGTGAACTAATCTTCCTACATCTGTAGATAAAAAACCTTGATTAGCATTAATACCTGTTGTTGATGAAAATGTTACAGTAGTAGTTTGACCGACACTTTTATGTGATGGATTAGCAGTTGTAGTTTCAATATTATGATCCATGAATGGACCATTAATAATTACATCATCAACTAATGTCCAGTTCGTGTGACCAGATCTAGTTAATTTTTTAGGAGCATGATTAGGATGACAAATGTACATAGTGTCTGCAGATTGTGCAAACTTAATGTCAAACAATTCTGCTTCTAAATAAGGTGAAGATATTTCGTATGGTGATCCACCAGATAATATTTGACCATTGTCTTTATAAAATCTTATGTACTGATCTCCAAATTCTAATATGTAAGTTTGTACTGTAGAAAACTCAAAAGAAATTAATCTAGTTTTTTTTGTACTATCTTTTACTTCTGCAACAAATTGTGTACCACTTCTTCTTGATGCCGAACCATGAGGATAGACAATCATGTTTTCTAAAGTTTTACATCCAGAATTATATTTAGCTAAATCATTTCTTCCATCTAATCTTGGTGATAATTCACCACCAGTAAAGTTTGTTAATTCAACAGCAACTCTACCCATGATTTAGTACCTTGAGTTTATAAATGAACTTGCACCAATATTATCTGCTTGACCATTGTCCGGGTTATTATTTTGACCCTCAGTAGCATCTACAAATCTAGCTTCTCTTAATTTGTCTTGAAATAAAGCATACATATTAGAAGAAACAGGATTTGATGAAGTAATTCCATAAGCAATGTCTGCTGCCAAACCTGCTGAAATACATTCTCTTAATAGTTCATCATATTGATTTGGATCTGTTACTCTTGAAACATATTGAATTTTTACTGTTCCATGATTTGCTAAAATTTTTCTACCTTCAATTTTGTAATCATAATCATAATTTAAAATTGTAACTACTCTCAAACAATCTGCCGGTAATGTAAATTGATAACTAAATCCCCATGAAGGAGTTTCAGTATCTTTGGCTAGTTCAACTCTTTTCATTAAACAGTTCCAAAGATGAGATCTAAATATACTATCTCTTATTTGAGTATATCTTGCATTACAAAGTCTTGCGTTTTTTGAATCTTCAGTTAATGATAAAATTGTTGATGCACCAAGTTGATTTAATGCTCCATTACAAATGTCGACTTCTGATGCCATATTACTTCCTTATTATATATTTGCGTCTTATTTGTCTATCTTTTTCTAAAGCAAATATTTCTTCTGTTGTTCTATATTGTTTTGTGTCAAAACCATAATGATTTTTACCATCATTTTTAAATCTATCTACTAACACATATCTATAGATATGATCTCCTTTCTTAAAATGTAATACTGTTTTTAATTCTTTTATCTGTTTTGTCATGCACTCTAGGGGGTTTCCACTCTCGCTTCCACCCCCTAAAATTCTAGTTATTAAGCTTCGTGAGCCTGTACTTCTACAACTTTAGCTTCTTCCATTCTAGTCGCACCGAATGCAGCAGAATAGTAAACTTGAGTTGCGTAGCCTTTATCAGATCTCTCATCGATTCTAGCAGTTGAATCTTTACCAACAGCTAATGCAACACCATCAGATACGAAAGCGATACATTTTCTTTTGTTAGTAGCGATTGCTAGTCTGTTAGACACAACGAAATTAAATCCTAAAAAAGAATTTACATCGCCTTGTGCTAAAGCTTTAACTGAGTTGAAATCACTTGAAGTCACTTCAGTAGTTCCTAACAAATCAGAAATTTGTTTTGGAGATACGATGATGTGTCTTGGTAGTGATGGGTCAACATCAGCTAGATCAATGATCTCTTTCGCTTGTCTTAATTTAGCGATAGTTAAACCAGCAGTTCCAGCTTCAACGATTTTTTGACCAGCAGGTAATGCAACAGCAGTACCACCAGCAACACCTGTGTCAGATGAACCGATTGCAGCAGCGATGATAGCGTCATCCATTGCTCTACCCATTGCATAAGCAGCAGCTTGTGCATAGCTAGAAGTAGGATCTACTAACATTCTTACTTTATCTAGATCATCGATTAAGTCTGCAAACTCATAGTCAACAAGTGAAACTCTTCTTCTTGAGTGAGGAGTATCTGCTTGTGGAGTGTCAGAGTGTCTAGTTGTTCTTACTGTAGCAGTAACGCTTCCGATTTGATCGAAGAATGCGTTCTTACCAGTTACAGATTCTAATCTTACTTTATCTCTAAGAAGAGAACCTTTTTGTTGTGACAACATTTGTACATTTGAACTATATTGTTCTACAAATGCTGTAGTTATTTGAGTTGACATATTATGTCTCCTTCATTGTTAAGTTAATGTTAAAACAAAACAGAGGAGTTCTCAGAAATTCTGGCTTCTCTTGGATTTAAAGTCTTTTAGACTACAAGTCTATTCCTTGTTGTCAGTAAGGTTCTTTCGAGTTGTCTTACTTTTCTTAGAAGAATTTTCATTCTCCATAGAAACCCATTTATAATATTTTTCACAGCTTGGCAAGGGATCAGATTTAATTAACTCCGATCCACTTTCCAATACTGCTCTTAATATTTCTAGTCTTATTTCTTCTTTAGTCATTCATCATCGATCTTAAAGTGAACACTTGTTGTACTATCTTATCATGTTCTGGGTGAGATTTATTCCAATATGGTCCATCACGATCATTAACAATTTTACTTATCTCTTCATTAAGATCTCTGCCGGATGTAGCATTATCTTCTCCAGTACCAATCATTTTATCTTCTGACATAAGATTAGCAATGTTTGCAAAACCTTTAATGATTTCTGGATGATCACCTAATCTTCTTCCGTCTGATAAAGTTAAATCTAATATTTCTGCGTTCATATTAGCTTTAGCAACTTGAGCAGCTCTTTTAATGTTATCATCATAAGATCTACCCCATTCTTTTCTTAACTCTTGTTCGGCTTGTGCTTGAGAAGTTTCAGTATCTATTCTTGATTGTTGTGCAGAACCTTCCATAGAATTTTTATAAAACTCTAAGATACCTTGTGCTTGTTTATTATTTAAACCAAGTTGATGAGCATTCTCTGCAAATTGTTTTATTGCACTTTCATCTAATGGTACAACATCTGAGTTAGCTTCTAGTTTATATTTGTCTGGTGATTCTGGTCTGCCAAGTTTATCATAAACTTCATTCCATTGATCATCTGTTGAATTATTATTTGGTACTGCAACTTTATCTTGACCAATCATTCTAGTTGCGTTGATATAACTTTTAGCTAACGCATCTATCTCTGTAAACTTAGCAATGTTTGGATCTTCTCTAAATTCTTCTGAGATTGCTTCTTTCCAAGACTTGGCAACAGTTGGAACTGGTTGCTCTATTTGTGTTTCTTGTTTTGGTGCTTCTGTAGTAGTTTCAGTTGTCTCTGCTACAGGCACATCAGTTTGTGTTATCTGTTCTTCTGACATTATTTATCCTTTTCCTTTTGAAGCATTTGTTTAATAAATAGAAGGATGCTTCGTTGACCCTCTTGATATGCACTTTCATGACTATCACCTTTTACATTGGTTGAAGTATGATAATGACATCTCTTCTCCAGATCAGATAAAACTTGTTTACCTTCCTCTGATGAAAATGTGAATTGATAATCTTCTTTTAATTTTTTTATATATGCTTGTACAGCTTTTTCATCTTGCATAAGATCCTTTCTATGGTTTTTAATTTTCCTGTATTAATGTTTTAGTTTCTTCTGGTAATGCTTTTGCCATTGGTGCAGCAGCACCTGCAGACTCAGCAACTTGTTGCATTTGATTCATTTGTTGTTGTTGTGCTTGTTGTTGTTGTGCTTGTTCTCTTTCATCTTGAAGTTCACTAGAAGATTTTAAAACTTTTTGTGGAACTCCAACAATATCCATTAAGTGTTTAACAAGTTTATCCATATTTAAATGATCAAATACTGGAGCAACATTTGATAGTTGACCCATAATTTCTATTCCTCTCATGATGGATTGTAACTCTGCAGATTTTTGTGCTTTAGCTAATGGAGATACATATTCAATTTCTATATCTTGACCAGATAAAAATTCTGGAATAGGTCCAAACAAATCTTTTCTAATTAATAATGAGAATGCTCTATCGATTAATGGTTTTAATAATTCAGATTGAAGTCTACCAAGAACTGGACCAAGTAATCTCATCTTCTCTTCGTTCCTTTGGATAACTTCTGTTGCTGTCATTTGTGGACCACTTTGCATCATTAATTGATTTACATAAAAAGCATTTCTAATTGAATCTCTTCTTTGCTCTTCCATGTTTAAACCTAATGGAGTATTTGCTCCAATGTTTAATGGTTCAATTCTATCTCTTGTTCCACTTCTATAAAAATTTAAACCACCAGGTACTGTTCTTACTGGTAATATAAATCCATCATCTGGAACTAGTAAAGGTGGATCAACTTGTTTCTGTGCAGACTTAATTGTAGTCTTTGACATTTCATTTAGCATTTTAACATCCGGCAATGCTGTCATTGCAGGAGATCTACCATAAATTTCGTGTGATGCTTTTAAGTATCTAGGTACTACAAAAGGAAACTCTCTAAATCCAGATACAGATAATTCATCACCTGTTCCTGCTTCTAAGTAAACAGATTCAAATGGCATATTAGATTTATCTTGTTTCTTAGGATCAAAGTCAGCTCTAGGATATACTGCATGAAGTATTTCTACTTCTTCGTATGGATCTTTTTTATGTTTAGTTACAATACTGTCTGAAACATTTTCACCAAACTTTTGTATTGCAGCTCTAGCAGTTAATCTAAATTTTCTAAATATTGTATCTATTCTACCTTTGTCATTTTCAGAAATATAAATTTCATTAATATGTCTTGTAGAAAATTTTAAAACATCTTCCTCATCATCTTCGATAAACATTGCTGCAGTACCGAATGTAATTAGATCATGATACAATTCAAATATTTCTTGTTGAAAGTTTGATCTGTTAATAGCTTTGTACATAACTTCAGTAGCATTTTCTAACCAAGCTTTTGCTTCATCGTTATCTGAAAGTTCTTCACCTTTAAATCTTAATGAGAACCAAGTTGTAGAAGGGTTTGTCAACATACCATGAAGTGATGCTGCAAGTAATTCTACTGCTTGTAATGGTGAACTATCAAAAATTAATTCAGTTCTTTTGTCACCTTTAGATCTTGATTTAGTTACATCTGCTTTTCTTGGTTGCATATAGTCTGCAACTTCTTGCCAATGAGACTCCCAGTTTTGTCTGTTAGATTTTAATCTATCAAATCTTTTTAATAATTTTTTTGTTAAATCTGTTTGCATATTATCCTAATAAACTTTTTTGACCCAAAGTTAAACCTTTATCATCTGTTATACCTTGAGGAGATGTAGCTATTAGAGAACTTTTAGTTCTTGTTCCTCTTTTTTTTTTAAGTAATAAATTTGCTTTTGCTCTTGCTTCTTCTGAAGTCATTACAGACTCTGATATTTTAACTTGTTCTGGTAACTCTTCAACAGGCATAGTTGTTGCAACAGGTGGAGCTTGTACAACTTGATTGCCACTTTCTCTAAATACTGTACCATAACCATCTGTTTTGTTTTCTCTTCTAGTTGTTATATATTTATTATAAATTTGATTTTGTTTTTCTACAGATAAACTTTCAAATTGTTTTTTATTAACACCAAAATTTTTTAAACCTCTAGGATCAGTAAGAACTTTGTCTGTAAAAAACTTTCTAGTTCTTCTAGAATTTTCTTGTAATTTTGGAGATAAAGCTTTTAATAATGCTGCACCTGGAAGAAATGATGGAAGTTTATTTATACTTCTTCTAGTATTATAAGCACCCTGTTCTTTGAATGCTTCATTTTTATCTTGTTGAGTTTTTATAGCTCTTTGTTTTTGGTCTTTTATATCTCTATTCATTAAACCAATTTCTCTTGAAGAAGAATAGGTTTTGTTATTTCCTGCTCCTGGACCACTAGTTGCTTTATTTGCACCCATGATTATTTTCCAAATGTTAAAGATGATTTAGTTTCAGATACAGTTTCAGATTTTGCTTCTTTGTTTACTGCTACACCATTTTGTAAATCATTCATGTTGTTAAATTTAGGTTCTGCTTTTTTCTTTGCAGGTTTCATTTTTTTAATAGCTTTTTTTATTTTCTCTAACATAATTATCCTAATAAAGTTTTCTTCTCCACATCTGCTTCTTCCATTTCAAGAAGTGGTGAAGTTTTAATTGTTGATTTTTTTCCTCTTCTTCGTCTTTCTTTAGCTGCCATTTCGGCATCTAATTTTTTTTGCTCAGCTTCTGACAACTCTGTATCCGGTGGTTCCGGCAAAGGTTGAACTGGTGGCAAACTTGGTGTCTTTGGTTTTAAAATTGAACCCATAATTACATAATCCTATAATCATTATCTGCTACACTTTGTGGAGCAGTTTGTCTAGTATTTAATTCTTGTAGTCCAACTGCCAGGTAACGCATTGCATCACAAGCGTGTGAACTCCAATCATGTACCGGCTTTGATCTAAACATTCTATTTTTATCAATATACTTCCGGTGATAATGTCTTAACGCATCTATGAGATTTTTGCAATGGTCTGTGTCAATCCAACATCGGTTAAGCAACATGGTTACTGCGTGGATGCCTTCCTCAACTGGTAGCTTCGGTACTACCTTAAATCTAATTCCAAGTTGATATGCTATCTCTCTTCTGGTTTTTCCATTGCCAAACTCCTGTACTTCAATATCGTGTGGTGCAAAGTGATCTTTGTAAACATAAGGTTTTTCGTCTAGCAACTGAATATAGTGTGGTAATCCATGACCCCTTTCTTCAATATAATCTATTATCTGTACTGATGTTCCTTTCTGTTGAAAGAATATAATACTACTGTGGTCTGCGACACCGAGATCCCATGCAGTAGAGACAGGCAAAGTGGGATCGTAGGGAACTCTAGATAGTTGTTTTTTATCATCTAGTTTGTTCATTTCGTCTCCATAGATTGCACCTTCTATATTTGCTATCCAATCACACTCAAACTCTTGCATATACTTTTTCTCACCCATAACTTCTCTTGCTTTCTCTAATTCTTCTGGATCTACAATTTTAGTTTCACTTGCTTTAGCTTTGTAGTTAAACCAATCTTCTGCACCATTAGCGTGTTGGTATAGATCATAAAAATTATTATTCATTCCGGCAGGTGTTCCAATAAAGACGCAGTATCCTTTTCTGTCAGATAATGCCGGTCTTATGATTTCTGCAAACAATTTTCCTTCAATGTTTGCGTACTCATCGATCACACAACCATCAAGATAAATACCTCTTAATCCATCTGAGTTTTCTGCTCCAAGTAATGTAATTCTAGCACCATTAGGTAAATCAACTCTAAGTTCTGTTTCGTTAAACTTCGTTGCTGGGATCTTTGCTGTAAACTGCTTCATGTAATCCCAAGCAATAGACTTAGCTTGTTTAAATGTTGGAGCAATATAAGCAAATCTAGGATTCTTCAAATTACAGGTTAGAGCTGATTTAATTAAATGGTTTATCATGCATACTGTTTTACCGAACCTTCTGTGACAAACTAGCACACTCCATCTATGTTTATTGATTTGTTGATGTAGATAACTTTGATGTTTTCTGGGAGTATACGGAATCTTAATGTTCATTGTTTAATGCATCATTTTAGAACGAGAAGCCTCGTTAACAGGATGGTATTCAACACCTAATGTCATCATTACATAATCTGCAAATAGTTCTGCTGCTTTCTTATTGGGGATACCAAAGAATTTTATTGTTAGATTATTATTCTTTTCATCAACATAAGCAATACAATCAAAATCATCGCTATTTAAATAATCCATATACCAGATGTAGTACATTCATATTTTAAAACAACAAAAAAATAATTTTGGAAAAAGGGTTGTATAACTGGTGCAGGGTATGTCTGTGTGTCTGTTGGAAAATCCCATGTATATATATAAGAAAAGTTAGGTAGAAAATTTGGGGTATACGGGGGTAGCAATTTCTAAAAACCTCTAAAAACTCCAGGAATTTTATTAATGATAACTTAAAGGTTATCAATAGTAATGTCTGATAACCTGGATTTATCGGAAAAAATAAACCGGCTTATTCAATCCGTTTGTTATGTTGCATGAGATTAAAATTGTTTGCTTGATAAAGTTGAACCATGTTTTTTAATTCTTTTTTAACTATCTTTTAACTATCTTTTAACTTTCTTTTTTATAATCATTCTAATTTACCTGCGACAATTATGTCATTTAATAAATCAACCCATTTGATATTTATTATGAAAAAAAACAAACAAAGGAAAAAATAAAATGAATATAGCAACTAAATTAATAAATGAAAAAAATGAGTTAGCAATTCAAATTGATAATTTATTTTATGATATTGAAAACATAGAACAACAAGCTAGTGCATTAAGAACAATTGTTAAAGCGTTTGATGTTGAAACTATGGAAATAGTTAAAGGTTTTTTAACTCAAGAAATTAAAGATCAAGACTATAAAAAAATTAATAAGGGGGGTAAATAATGCTTACAGTTTTTAAATGGGTTTTATTAATATTATTATCTGTTGCCGGTATGGTACTAGCAACAGACCCAAACTACCAAACAACTGGCTTTATTTTGGCGTTTGGTTGCTTTTTATTATTTGCAATAGATGTTGCAAGAAATTTCATTAATTAGGGGGAAATATGGAACAAATGCTTTATGAATTATTCTATATAACAATGATATTTGCGTTAATTGGTTTTAGAATATTTAGAGATTAATGCGACAAATTGGCATTTTAAAGAAAATCAAAAATAACTAAAATAATAAGAAAAAAAAGGAAATAAAAAAATGATACAAAAAAAACAACCTACATATCAAGATCTAACTAAATTAATGTTCACAAATGGAAATCCAAAAACAGATAAAAACTTAAAAATAGAAAGTTTAAAAAAATATTGGATTAAACGGCTTAACCTTGCACCGGCTTCAATATCCGGTTTCAATACTTGTGCAAGTGCTTCTAAAGGTTGTCGAGAAGCTTGTTTGCATGAAGCCGGGAACCCGGTTTTTATGCCTCAAAAAACATTAGGAAGAGTTAACAGAACTCAATTGTATTTTAAAGATAGAGCAAAATTTTTATATATGATCACTAAAGAAATAAGAAATCATGAAATCAATTGCAAAAAACACGGATTAAAACCGGTAATTAGATTAAATACAACTAGTGATATTATGTGGGAAAATCATAAAATTATGGAACTATTTCCAAATGTGCAATTTTACGATTATTCAAAACATTTTAATAGAATGATTAAATATTTAAAAGGTAAATTGCCGGCTAATTATCATTTAACATTCTCAAGGAATGAAGAGAACGACACACAATCAACTCAAGTTCTTAAAGCCGGTGGCAATGTTGCCGTAGTTTTTAGAAATAAATTGCCGGAAACTTACAAAGGATACAAAGTTATTTCCGGTGATGAGCATGATCTAAGATTTTTAGATGATAAAAATGTTGTAGTCGGATTAAAAGAAAAATTAACTTTAAACAAGCACGGAAAATTAGACAGAGATAATTCCGGGTTTGTAGTTGATATTAAATAAACAATAACAGAGAGAAAAAAATGAACGATAATTATTTAAAAAGTTTACAGACTTTTTTAAATCATCTTAACAAGCAAATTGATGATTATAAAAAGACGGATGAGTATAAAAAAATCTGTGAAGAATACAAAAAAGAAAAAAAACAAAAACTAACTAAATAAAGAGAGGAAAAAAAACAAATGACACTTGACGAAATAATAAAAATACAAAGCGTAATTGATAAAAGAAAACCGGCTCAAGATACGATTAAACTATTAGAAAAAAAGAGATTTTCAAAAAGCAAAAATCAAGAAATTAAACTAGGGGATATGCATATTGATCACCTTTTAAGATCTTTAAATTTAAATGGCTTTTTAAATTTCAATAAAACAAAGACAGAGATTGAGACAGAGCAACTTATTAAAAAACTTAAATCAACTGTTGTAAAAATTAATAATAAAATAGAAAGAGGTTATTAATGGATTGGAAAGAAAAAAGAATAAACGCAATCAATAGAGTTGTTAAAAACAAATATCAACATGAGTATTATATAAACGAATATTGTTGCGTTTTAAATTCTAAAGCTAAAAACAAAAAAGAATACAAAAAAGAGAGAGAGGTTAAGCAATGACAGATATAAATTTTTATTTTTCAGTAACAATATTATTTTTAATAATAGTTTTAATAATAACAATATAGAAAGAGGTTAAAAAAATGAATAATGAATATGACACAAATGAAGTAATACAAGCAATAAGGAATGCAACAAACATACAACCAAAAAAAACTAATAAAATGAAAGAGGCTTGTGTTCATTTTTTTCATCAAATACCAAACTCAAAAGAGGGTTGGGATTTTATTAAAGGTGTAAGAAAATTTATTAATAAAGATCGTTATCGGGTCCGGGTGTTGGGTCGTGGGTCCAGGAAAAAACACGGAACGCAATTTTTTATTCCATTAAAACACGCAACAAATTATTCAGT
>Ga0208428_1000426_pt1 | contig 19658 bp, 21 predicted proteins | sample DEB08_DNA_11_FD_184535 | JGI IMG/M metagenome (GOLD analysis project Ga0208428, IMG submission 184535) | Aqueous microbial communities from the Delaware River and Bay under freshwater to marine salinity gradient to study organic matter... | ecosystem: Environmental > Aquatic > Marine > Coastal ... | reverse complement strand
TGTTACTCCATCAGCAAGCAAGAAAGGAACTACACCTGCTTTCAAACATATGGGTGAAAAATTGCCATTGGACAAATAGAATGGCAATGCTGATAGATAGATTGTATGAACTGTTGAATCAAGTGTTGTATATGAAACTTCATAACTTCCACCAATGTTACCCCATTCAGAACCATCATATCCTTCAAAAATATTTTCGGTTGAATTGAACCGAAACATTCCAGATTCAGGTAATGGAATATTATTATCACGCTGAGTTGTTGTTCCTTGAGGAATCTTAATATAGTCACCCTCAAGTTCTACATTTGCTACCTGTTTTACCTGATATGGATAACCTAGATAAGACATTATGCTACATCCTCCAATACGGAAACAATTGCATCAACAGTTGCTGCAGAAGCATAAACACGAACCTCATCATCTCCATTCAATACAATTTTTTGACCAGATATAACTTTGATTGTTGATCCAGATGGAAGAGGTGCATCTTTGACAATATGATAAGAAGCATTTGCAGAAGAATCATAAAGAACAGCACTTGCTGTAATTGCACTTGTGCCTGTATTTGCAATGTCTAATTCTATAACAATTGAATTGATTTGAGAGCCATTGTTTGCGGTATAAAGAGTTGTCGGTGATGATGGATTTGTTGATACGCCTGAAACACCACCATTCTTAAAATTATTTGCCATCTATAAATTCCTTGCTTCTTATATTTATGTCAACTAAGTGCAATTGATATTGCGATTGAAAATCCTTGATCAGCAATAACCAAAGGTGAACCATTAGACAACTGTGTTAAATTTCCAGATATTGTCACATCACCAGCAATATTTAAATTCTCTCCAATACCAACACCACCAGCAACAATTAATGCACCTGTAGAACTAGAAGTTGATCCTGTTGTTCCATTTATATATGCAACACCATCAAGATATAAATCTTTCCATGACTTTGGAGAAGAACCTATATCATAGGTATTATCAGCATCCGGAATTAAATTGCTTGCAAGATCAGCCACTAATGTAATACTATCTGTATCTTGATTACCTAGTTGAAGATTTCCATTAATTGTCACATCACCAGTAAAAGTAGAATCACCATTTACTTGTAAGTCTTGTGTTACAGTAGTTGTTGCACCACTAAAAGTATATGTACCATTCATGATATTATTGACATCTGTGACCAGACCTTCAATAGCACTCTGAACAGTATTATATGTTGGTGTTAATGCTGGAACTGAACCTGTTATTCCTGATTCAAAATCACCAACATCAGTTGCAAGTTCATTAAATTCTACTCGCCATTCTTCAAAGGTAAAACTTGCTGGAGCGTTACGATTTGCCATTTGTATTTTCTACCATTTTTAGTAAAAGTGAACGAATCTCTTTCATTTCATTCTTTAGAATATTTATATCTCTTATTGCATCCCTAAGATCATCATTTTTCTTCTTTGTGATTTTAGAACGTCTTATTGCTGCTTCATATGCAGCAAAATTTGTATTCACAATTGCATTAGAATTAGAATCTCTTGCAAGATCAGCATATCCTTGAACTTCAATAAGATCAGTCATTTTCTTCCTCTTATCACAGTGCCAGAGCAATAGCTCTTAAATCTTTAATTCTTGGAGGTTCACAGGAATTGGTTCCTCGCATTCTCAATTTAATTGCAAAGGCAATGAATTCATCCAAACCATCTGCGGTATATTCTCGTTCAATAAAATCATCATAAGTGGTTGATGAGTTTACAATTGTATCTGGTGTACCATCAACATTAAAATATGTCCAGCCAATCTCATCAAAATCACTTGCATCATCTGATCTCAATATTTTATACATTGCATCAATATTAGCAGAATCTAATTGAACCGCATCAAACAAAAGTTTAATTGCTGAGGCAGGTGTTTTTAACTGCACCTTCTTTGTACAATAAATTGCTTCAAGACTATCACCATCAGGTTCTATTGGTTGAACGAAATCATCTGAAGGATAAACATTAGAACTGGAAGTAACATTATTAAGTCTATTAGCCACGGCAACTAATGTTTTCTTGTCAATATCAATTATTGGTGATAAATTCTCTCTTTGTGTTTGAAGTGTGAAAAACAAATTTAATGATTTTGTTCCAGATAATTCATTTGTTTCATTAATATCAGAACAAATTAATTTAGGATCTGTGAATACATAATTGTCATTCAAAGTAATGGTTTTTGCCTGTGATGTAACATCTTTGGTAAAACTTGTTTGAGATCCATTTACAGAAGTACCAGATGTTCCTGCAATCTTCAAACTTAAACTTGTATCTGGATGTTCAATCACAGAGAACAAAGTTTGTATTTGATCAGCAAGAGCATTCTCTGATGCAGTAACAGCTGTTCCTCCACCCAATCCACTAGAAGTTGCATTTGTGCTTACTGTGATGGTATAAGAATCAATTTCAATATTGCTTATTGCGGTATGTGTAGTATTAATTTCGGATAATGGAATACCATTCAAAGAAGTTCCATTGTCAGATGTCACTCCAGAAATGACTACATTATTTGATGAAGAATACATATGATGGTCACGATGATAAATCTTGACTACATTACTTCCAGAAAATGTTCTGATTGGATCTTCTTCTAATGTCTTGACAGGCAAACTGTCATTCACAAAATTAACAATACCTGTTGCTGTTGTATCAAATGAAGCACGATATAATGTGAACTTTAAATCTTCAAAATCAAAAGCTGTCCATGTTGAAGCATTTTGAGATTTAAATAATACACCCAAGAATGGTTGTTCAGAAACAAGTCGATTGGTTCCTACATCCAATTCACCCATTCTTGAAATCCATGTAAGATACTTGTCAGAGTTTGAGAAGAGAAGAATACAATATTCTTGACCTTCTCTTAAATAAACAGGACCATCAAAAGTAACTGTTGTTGCAACAGTTGCATCATCAGAAATATTAACTTGACTTGGTTCTAATGTCTTGGATGCAAAAGGTAATACTCTGGGAGTAGGATAACCATTTTCCATTTCTCTAATTTCACAAAGAACAGGAATATCAGCATCTTTATTTTGAAAATAAAGATCAATTTTAGTAATGTATTCACCGCCTACTGTAGAACATACAAATGATTGAGCAAGTGGATCACCCAACCATCTTGTTGTTACGAATTCATTTACCACTGTATCATTTACTGATACTGTTCTTGAAACACTCCTAGATTGACTCGCATTAGTTGTCACCACTCTTGCATTTCTAGTGGCTATAATCGTTTCTTGTACGGTGTTTAATATTCCTGTTGCAGAATAAATTACCTGTGCAAAAGACTCTACACCTGTCTCACCATTTTCACTGTCTGATGTAAGTCTAAATAATCTGTCTCCAGTTCTAAATCTTGGGTTTCCATTTACATTTGGATCTGGAATGGCAAATATTCCAGAAACTTTACCTGCTGCTGAAGTTATCAAATCACCACCTTGAGAACCACCAGAAGGTGTTACAAAATTAGTAACATTAGTTCTGTCAAAAAATGGATAAACTTTGGTGAGAGGTTTCATTCCTTCAGCCGTAAACGTAACATTTCTTGATCGTATAAATGGAATTAATGCTTGTGATAAAATCCTATCACCCTGTGATTCTCTGTCAATTTGTTGAACCACTGAAGTTGTTATACCTGATCTGGATTCGGATCCACTTTGAGTTACTACGGTTCTATTAACGGTTTGATTTGTTGTAAATTGAGTTCTACCCACATTTATAGAACGAACAACTCTATTAAAACTACTAGCACTGGCAGAGGTTCCTCCCCATTGTGTCTGCCATGCATTCCAAACTGTGCCAATAGCATTTCTATTTTCTGCAAGAACAGTATTAAAATTTCCTTCACGATTAATAATTAAATCTGGAAGTCGATTTACTTCAAACCATTCATCTCCAGATGGAGAAAGAACACAAGTTCCTGTCCAAGAGAAATTTAGAACAGGATTGAGATTTTCAATACGAGTAGCAAATGGTTGTTCAATTGATGTTACATGTTGATATGGAAGAGTTAATATATCTCCAGTCTTTTGATAGAAGTTATTGGATCGTTCTAAATCCGTAGTATTTTCTTCAAGTAAAGTAATACCCTTCATAAAATATTTTGGTCGCAGTTCTTTATTTTCCATATCAATGGAACATCTATAGTCTGGATGAACAACATCACCAGTAGAATGTCCAGCAAATCCGTCAACCAAAAATCCAGATTTAAATCTTGTAAATCCTTCATTATCAAGAACTTCAAATGTTTGTGCTTGTTTTTCTAAAAGATTTAGCGCAGTATAATATTCAATGTTAGAAATTCTTTTTTCTAATCTTCCAATATCTGCAGCTGAATATTGTTTACTTACCTCTTTCTCAGAAGTAACATTTTTTATATCAACAACAAATGGAGAAAGAGCATTTTCTGCAAGTTTCATTGCTCCTTCTGGTTGTTTTGGTGGAGTTGGATTTTCTGATGGCGTTCCTAAAATTACTTTAAATTCGCCTTGTGGTGTGATAGTAAATCCGTCAATTCTTCCGAGATAGAATTCAAAGTCATAGCCAAAGTTTGAATTGTCTTTTGGTATGCTAGTAACAGATGAACCTGAACCAGCAAATTCTCTATTCTCAAAATTAAAAGAATAACTTGTAACTTTTTTAACTGTTTGTGATTGTATTGTTGAAGATGTTGTTGTTGAATCTTTAACTTTAGGTCTGAAATCAACAGTATCCCTTAAATCATATTCGCCTGTTGGTTGTCTTACTTCTGGATCAACTCTTGTGGCTGAATAAGTTGGTATTTCTTTATAGTCAATAGAAGAATAAGAATCAACAGTGAAGAAATCACCAGTACCATGAGAAAAATAATCAAAGACTACAAGCAATCTACCGACTGGACTACTAATACTTGGCTTTCGTATGATTCTTGCTATGTCATAATAATTGTCACGTTGTCCAGTATCAAAAACAAATCTTCTTGTAATATTTTTTGAACCACTTGTAAAAGTATCAAGAACTGCCGTTTCTCCACTTTCAAATCCTGTAACAGTTTCACCTGAAGAAAATGCTATATCATTTAATGGAACAATAGTAATAGGAGATGTTCCATTGACAACTCTTGCCTTTGCTCCTGATGTTTGTCCTGTTAAAATCTCACCCTTTGTGAATACACCAGAAGAAGAAGATGTTGTCCATTGAGGAAGAACTGGATCAACCGCAGGATCATCTGAATCATAAACAGCATGTAATGTTAATCCATCTGCTACACCCAAACTAATATCTTTATGATGTGCGGATGTTCCATATTCAGCAGATCCTCCTACACCATCATTATCAACAAGAACCAGTGACATTCTATTTCTGGTTTTTGTTTTTTCAGAAACAACTGATCTTGTGACTGTGGTTATTAATCGTACCTTTGCAGCATTACCCAAAACAGCAGCAGATGTAATAGTCAAAGTATTACCAGTATTGACAACTGTAACATTGGAACTATCTAAATTTACAATATCACCAACTGCAGCAGATCCACCAGCACCTGCTGTAAGAACTGTTAATACATAATCAGTATTATCAACAGCATTAAATACTTCATTTGCTCCTAGTGTAAATGTAACAACACCAGATGCGGTTGATGTATCAATAAATGATCTTCTATTTGTTACAAACGAATCAGAAATTCCATTATTATTTGCTGTCTTCAAAGTTTTAATAGAAGACTTTTGTAATTTTCTTAAAAGTATATTTTTATTCTGATCTACCAATCCAGCACGTTTTCTTGTAGCTTCTACAGATGTAATAGCGTTTGTGAGAGCAGATGAAATTGATAATTGAGTATCTGATGTAACCGCAGTAATTCTTCGTTCTTCCAGCGCACCATTAGATCCAGAAGGAAATGCAACAATATCACCAACTTCTAATTCATTCAAAAACGATGTTTGAAAACCATTAACAGTTGTTCCGCTAGTATAAGAAACAAATCCAGATAATGTTAAATTAGTTCCTAGCAAAATGTCTGCGGTGAAATCAACTGCACCATTCATGTACACTTGTTTAACCTTACTAAAATCAAAAGATGACACACTAGAAATAGTAAGATCATTATTGCTAACATCTTCAATCAATTCATCAGATTCGGCAGAAGAACTAATTTTTAATGTCTCTCCATTAATAAAATTACCAACAACACTTGTAAGATAAAGATTGGCACCAGATGATTCAGAAGAAACATAACCGATAGTACCTGATTGAGACCCTGTTACCTTTGCACCTGTTACAATAAGTGCTGAATCAATAGTAGCACTCATCACAACTTTAGTGAACATTCTAATATCAAACAGATATAATTTGAATGATGTATTTGTATTTGAAGAAGAAACTAAAGAATCAACAGATGTTCCCGTATTGTTTTCAAAATGTTCAAATGCTCTAGCTCTTGCAAATCCAATTCTTTGTCCGGAAGAAGATCCTCTTGATGTAGTTCTTGTATCATATAAATCAATCTGTCGATATGGTTGATCAATCTCACCACTAATAAATGGTGAGATTTCTGGTGCATTGTAAATGTTATTTACAATCACATAGTTTCCAACTTCAACAGGAGTAATTCCACCATTGTATTCTTCTGAAGTTCTTGGCTTAGGAATATCAATAAATTTTGGAGCAATGGTTTCTACAAGATAACCATTCACATATGCTTTACCTGGAGATACTTGTATAGTAAGAAAATCGTCAGATGCTACATTACCACTTTCAGTTGTTACACCAGATTCATAAACTCCATTGTTAAATCCATCATTTAAAGTTTCACGAATTTGTACATCAAATGGTTTTACAACAAAATCTCCGGATTGGTCAAATGTTCTTTTTGCCATTGCTTCTTCAAATACTGAATATTCAGTACTTCTTGCTTTTTGTTGCAAAACTCCATTCTTCAGTCTAATCAATTCAATAAAGTTTTCATCTGACTCAGAATCAATAGGAAGTTTTGCTAACGTAGCAGTGATTTTTAATCGGTGAGCACCTTTGGCATTTAGATTGGAAGAACCTTGTGCATTATCAAGAAGTGATGTATCCTCTTCTGGCGTCTCCAATGTTTCAGTAATTGATAATCCAATTCTATAAGTTGGAGTGTTTGTATATTTGTCAAGAATAATTCTACTTGTGGGAACCTGAACAAAATGTCCTCTTACAAAGAAAACACCTTCTTGAATATTAGCTGAAGAACCTGTTGCTGTGGCATTAGTTGTAGCAAGAGAAGCTGAATCAATACCTATACCAAATCCACCTACAACAGTATCTGATGATATATTCTCACCATCAACAAATCTTGTTGTAACATTATCAGATCCTGTTTTGATGTATTTTACAAAGAGAGTAATAGGATCTGATGTTGTTGCTTGTTCCACCATAATAACTTCAGCAACTACACCTGATGTTGTTCCTGTAATTCTTGTACCAATATATTCATCTACATAATCCGTAATATCATTAGAAACAAATGTTGATTGTAATTTTACAGCATAAAAATCATTTGTAAATCCTACTGTTCCTGGAATAATAACAGTGCCTTCTTTAAAGACATGTCTTCCATGTCTTTCAATTTGATTTTGAAGAATAGTCTGAAGTTGTGTTAGTTCTCTTGCTTGTACTGCAAAACCAGGACGAAACAGTACACGATGAAAATTTTTATCTTCAGAAAAATCATCATAATACGGATTTACATTTAGATTGGTTTTTTCCATTTATTCTTTTCTCTCTTTATCAGAATTCAACAATAATTTTAATATCTTCAGATTGATCTGCAGCCCTTGAAATTGGTCTTCTCTTTTCATTATATATTATTTTTCCGGAATATGGTTCTAATTCTGGATTGGCATATCCACTTGTAAATGTAACAGTATTACCATTTGTTAAAGTTACAGTCTCAGAAGGAGTATCAGAATCAGGAGTGCCTGATGCTCCTGAACTTGCGCCTGTGATTAAATTTTTCCCACTAAATGCAACATATGTACCATCAGATTTTAATCCATGATCAGCATAGCGCTCTTGAACAAAATAAATTATATTATTTGTTGCATCCCATTCAACAATTTTTCCTACTGCACCTGTTGTTGATTGCGTGATTTTTTCATCAATAGTAAAATCTGTTACTGGAGCAGCTGCAAGTTTTACAGCAAAAGATTGTCTTGCTGTTGAAAGAGCAGAAACATTACTTGTTCCATATAAGTATGGATCAACAACAATTCCTACTTCTCTGAAATCATTTGCAACCGTAAAATCATCTCCCTCTGCCTGCAAAAGTTTTGCATTCATCATAACATAATGTGCACCTAATTCATATGCTGGATTAGATCCATGACCACCCTTTGGGGAAATGATTGGTATAACTGATCCACCAACTCCTGAACCTACTGTAGAAGCAGATGTTAATCCAGTGTCACTATATACATCCGTCAAATCAACATTTCCAAAAGTATATCCTGTACCCTTATTAAATACTTCTGTATAACCTGTGCTTCCGAATCTTTGAATAGCTCCACCACTAATAACAATCTTTACAATACCATTAGAGCCATCACCATCAATAGGTGAATAATATGTTCCATCAGTGTATCCTGAACCAGCAACAACTTTTACAACTTCAACAGCACCGTCAATTGCGGCATTAACAACCGTGGTATCAGATTCAACTGGAATAAAATCATTTGTCAAGAATTTAGTTATTGCAGAACTTGACAAAGTATACATGTATTTAATATAATAACCACCCAAGAAAAAAGGAGTGGTTTGTGTAGATGTAGGTTCGGCACCAGAATATGGTACTGTTCCACCTGCATTGTCGAGAACTTTATAAACTTTATTTTCAGAAGTCATAAAATAAAAATCTGACTCCCAAAGAGAAACTTCTCCTGATGTAGCAGCATTTGTTGAACTAATATTGTGCTGATACATATCGTAGGTTGTATCGTTCGCCCACGTTTTTCTAGCTACAACATATCCCACATCTGTTGAAGAAATCAACTTGGCAGCTAGCATTGCATCCCATGCACGAAATTCATTTACAATATCGTCATTAGGTGCTGGTGGAGTATTATCATCACCACCTGTTGTAGATGTTGAATATGCAGAACTTTTTCCTATAAACAAATAATAATTATTGGAAGAAGTTTCAGAGAATGATTCTAAAAATTGTTCGGCATTATGTTGTCGAAATTTTTCAGTAATAATTGCAGACATCTTATAATCCTTTTCTTTATATTTATATCTTATGGCAAGGTAGTTACAATAATTTCAGAAGGAGGTGGAACATTAATCCTTGTTGTATAAGCACTTTCTGGTATTCCTAATTCTTCTGTTTGTAAGAATCCATCACCATCTTCCAGAATAACTTTATCACCATTTCCTCCTAATCCTTCATCTAGTCGAACATAAAAATAAGATGAAACAGAATCAATTGTATAATTACTAAATTGTTGAATGGTATAAAGGTCTCTTGTCAAGTTTGTTGATGTTGTAACTCTTGTTCCTGCTGGATCTGGATAATTTGGTATTACCGTTGATGATGTTATCACAGGAATAGCAAACGCATACTTTGGCAAGTTTGCCAGCGGCATTCCTTTGCTAAACGAACCACGATTAGTATCCAATCTTACAATCGTTTGATTCCTGAGCGTCACATCTCTTTCACCTGATGCTAATGACAGTTTAGCATTTGATGGATTTGTTGAAGGTGAGGTGTCCGTAGTAGTTCCAAGCCTTCTACCGAATAATTTAGTATAGAATACATCATAATTGAGAACAGGTATTTGCGCTCCTGTCTCGTCATTAGTAAAGAATACGATTACTCTTGGTGTAGCTCTTAACAAAGTTGAGAAAGAAACTTCACCAAAAATATTCCATCCAGCTGGATGAACTGCCTTTCTTAAACTACTTCTCCATTCATTAATAGACTGTCCTATTCTAACAACATATGAAAAATCTTGATAGTAATAACTATCTTGAAGTTTCATATTATCATTAGAAACCTTACCTCTTTCATTTACAAAATTACCAACTGTTGTTCCTATTGTTCCAACTTGTGTTTCTGCTGTTCCAGTTCCTGAAAAATGTACTTCAGCTGAACCAGCAATTCCAAGAATCGTATCACCCTTTTTAAAATTTACTGAAGTATTTAATCTTAATAATCTAAGATCAGAATCATAATCAATAACACTTCCGGAATGACTTGTAAGAATATCACCTGCTGAAAATGAACCTGTAACATTTTTTACTATTAAATTTCGACTCAAAGATGTGGCAGGAGCAGAAGTATATTGTAATCCAAAATTTGTTACAGCTATTCCTTGAGCATGTCCAACTCCTGGAGTTTCAGTAGATACAGCAAAAAGACTAGCATTAGAACCACCAACTGTAGTAACAGAAACTTTGGGTAATTTAATGTATCCACTACCAACATCAATAATTTTTATTTTTGTAATCTCGCCTCGTTCATTTACGGGCAATGTATCATTTTCTAATATAATAGTGTCTTCTTCATTTTCAAGCGTCAAGAAATCATCATTGTCTAAATTTCTCTCCAACTCCAAATATAAATTATCTTCTGATATAATATATTCTTCATCTTCTGTTATCAAATGAAATGGATCAGTATTTTCTTCAAGTGTAATGGATCCACCAACCACAACAATCTTAGCAAGCGCATCCTTTCCTTCCGTATTTGTATTATTAAAAGAAAGATATTCTCCGATAGCATAACCACTACCGCCACTTTCAATCATGATTTCATCAATACTACCAGAACCTATTGAATCAATTTTAGCAAGTACAGCATTATTACCTGTTGCTTCAAAAAATACTTTATCATCTTGTTCATAATAAAATCCTGATTGTGTAACATTAGAATCAGCAACAATACTCTGAACTGTTGCACTAATTTGAATATCAATTGTATTATCAATACCATAAACAGTATCATTTACATTGAATGTTCCATTTATACTGTCAGGATCTAAACTTAATTCAGCAACAAGATTATTACCTTCTCTAAATTTTACAACTGTAATTACAATTGCACTTGACACAATATTTTCAGAAGCATCAAGTGTATAAATTGTTTCACCAATTAAATTATTAAAATCAGAATTTCCATTTTCAATCACACGCATAATTTTATCAGAAGACCATACACCATCTGAAGCTCTAAGAATATTATCTTTGGGATAAATTATAGTTGCTTCTTCATCAAATAAAATTCTGAAAAATAATTTATGTCCGTCTTCGGTTCCCTTTGCAGCATAAAGGTCTTTAATATTTTTAATCAGTTTTCTTTTTGATAATCCAGACGCAAGAGTGCTAGGAAGGGAATCCATGTACGCATCACGAAACTGATCCAAGAATTTTGTTACTGTATAATCAACATCAACATAGTCTAAAAATTGTTGAATGTTCTGTACAGGATTTGCTTGATATGAAACAACAATTGTTTTTGCACCTGAAGATTGTCCTACTATCTCTTCACCTGGAATAAACAATTGTTGCGATGTAATAAACAAGCACGAATTATTATCAAAATCATCAACAAGAACTTTTGCAGTAGCTTTTGAAGTTTGGCCTACAATTGTTTCACCAATTGTAAACTTTACTTCTGATTCTTCTAGTACAATTTTTTCAGTGGTTTCATCTAACAAATAATTTTTAGTTTGTGTTTCAAAAAGAACATAGCTATTAGCACCAGATATGACAAGTTTACCAGATTCTAAAAATTGATAATAATATTTTAAGAATTGAATAAATGTAGAATGATCGGACTGAATAAACTCAGGAAATTGAGTTTGTATCTGTGATGATATTTTATTTTGAATAGTAGAACTCATCTCAATACAATACTCCTGTTGTTGTATATCCTGATCCTGCTATGGATCCTCCAGTTTCAATTGCATCCACCTCACCTGTTATGTTTAAGGTATTGGTATCAATTTCAATCAATTGATTTCTTACAGGAGCAACATCATATGAATTTGGTATTAAAACTATTTCAATTGTGCCATCAGAATTAGAAACAGATTCAATGTTCAATGCAGATAAAATCAATTCACCTGTAGCATAATTAATTGTTCCTGCAGCATTGTCAATATAAGTTCTTTGTGTTCCAGAAACGAGATAATACAATCTTAAATTTCCATTACCATCGTCATCAATATAAACAGTATTAGAATTACTAGCAATCACAAATCCAGTTGACTGAGTGATACCTCCAAACATTGCATTATGCCCAGCATGTGGATGATACAATGCATTAGAAAACTTTATGATATATTGTTGTGTAGACTGATTGATGATAGGTGTAAATTTCTTTTTCATTTTCACACGCATCACATTTGATAATATAGAAGTATCTGAATTATCAATTAATCTTGATAGCTTTGAATATCTAAACACACCATCAAACTTTTCCAAGTCAACATCACTATAATTAGTAATTGTATTTCTGACTATTGTTTCAAGATCATTTTTAGTTTTGGTTGTTTTGTTTGAATTGTATTTGAAACTACAAACAACATCAAGGTAAGTCACTTCCGGATTTAAAATTGTAACTCTGACTGAGGCAATATTATATTTGTCCAAACTTGTGATAATGGTGTTCTTTTGTGATTCTGTCAGATTAGAATTATTTGGTGTTTTAATGGAAGCAAAAACTTCTCCATATTTTGGAGGATCATTATCTTCACCACCCCATACTTGAACAGATTGAGCTCCTGGATATACTCTAGGAATCAACAGTTTATAATCTTCAACTGTTACTGCTCTACCCTGAGAAGAAAAATCAAGAGGCGCATTATATCGAATTGATTCTAAAATTTCTGGTTCTGCACCACCTGTTGCTGCAGCAACTGTAGAAACAGTAATGTTAGCAACACTATTAATATCTCCTGGAGGAGAAAATACACTAGCTGAATTTGCAGCAGTTTTATTTGTAACAACATATTCAAGAATTACAATATTACCGTCCGACAATTCTTGACCAACCACACCATCACCAAAATAAACTTGAAACTTGCCATCTTCTGTTTCTTGTAAAAAATAAGATGCCTGATCTCCAGTAACTGTGGTGATGTCTTCTGCCAAATTATATACTGTTGTAGTTGTATCTGAGGATGAATTTTGTACCGAAACATTTAGTGTAGTTGTATCAGCACGGTCTGATGCCAAAATAAATCTTTGATCTACATTTGATTTATCAACAGTATATTTTGTTGTGATTAATGTGCCTTCATACAAAGGCACATTGGTAAAAGTCAACAATCCATTTAATCGACTAATTGTATAATCTGAATTTGTAACAAATGTATAATCAACTTCATCAACTGATGTTGTAAAGACAGAACCTTTTTCCAAGGTTGCTGTGACTAATGTATTATTGTTTAATGTAACATTTACATAAGCAACAGGTGCACGAGCTGACCTAGGTGTATATCCTAAAGACTTAGCATGAGAAACAACAGAAGAACGTAAAAGAGCACTATCTAAGAATGCCTCATTCATGGACATGTTCACATTGTATGCTAAATAATGTGTGTTGTATGCCAGAGTGTCCAGAAGAATATTCATTCCTGAACCTTCAAAATCATAATCGGTAAATTCAGTTTGTGCTTTCAGAAATGTTTTAAGATTAGATTTTATATCATCAAAATCTAATTCTGTTACCTGAAATCTTCTTGGATTGGTTGCCATTTTTTATCTTGCTCTCTGCAATATCGTTTCTAATGTTACTAATTCAGCAGGTGTATTAATGACAAAAAATTCAATGGTAATAATATATTCATTTCTATCAGAATTATCTGTGACAATCACAGAACTTAAATCAATTCTTGGCTCATAAACATTCAATACACTTTCTATTTGTGATTGTAAAATATCAATAACAAAAGGTGAAACTGGTTCAAATAGTAATTCACGAACACCAGCAAATATTTCGGGATGAAATGGTTTATCAAACTTATTTAAATTTACAAGATTGCGTACACTTCTTTTGACGGATTCTACATCATACAATCTTTGTATATCTTTCTTGACAGGATGTGCTAGAAAATTAAGATTAAGGTCTTTGTAAACTCTTGCACTTCTTTTTGAAAGATTAGTTGCTTGTGCATCTATGTAGGCGCTAGTTGACATATAAAATACTCCTACGTTTATTTATATCAATACATCCATGTATCTCGCAAAGTATGTTCATTCAATTCTTCCACCTTATCTTCATAATAAAATTCTTCACCAGTCTCCGGATCTATTTCTCCAATAACAATTCCACAAATACAACTAGCCATAAATTCTGCATTTTCATATGATACTGCACGAATCAATCCACCATAACGATTTACATTATAAAGGTCTTGAAATACTACTATATATTGTGTTCTGTTATCTCGTTTTCTTATTCTTCTTTTTGTTGCCATCTAACCTCCGGCAAATACGTTACCCGATCCTGCTGATACTAATGCTCCGCAAGCATATGTGTCACCTTGCCTTCCTATGTTTTTTCCGTTAGCAAATACCGTTCCACTATGTGATGCAAGTGGAGGTGGGTGTAATGCACAAGCGCATGGAAATGTATGTGGCTCTACAGCATCACCTGCTCTTACCACTCCAATACTATTTGCAAATACATTACCTGATCCCGCAAGTGTTCCTACTACAATTGGATCAACATCACATTCGCAATCATCTAATGGATCAGCATCACCAACTGCTGGATGCACAGTGAAGACTGGTTCAGTTGCTGCCATTCTTGCTACTGGTGGCATTATTTACACTCCAATCCACAAGGATTTACTTCATCGCATGTACATTCATCGCCACATTTACAATTTTTACATTTACATTTTGGATTATTACACATATTTTTTTCCTTAGTTTAGATTAATAACTCCTGCATCCATATCAATTTCTGGACCAGATGTTATTGTTATTTTTCCTCCTGCATTTGTTGTTTGTGTTGCTGAATAATTTTCAGCAACAGCACCAGTTACATTTGTTGTTTGTTTTGCATTATAAGTTTCTGTAACATCCTTTGTTACAGTTTCTGTCTTAGTGTCATTATAAGTTTCGGTAACTGCTTTGGTCACCGTTTCGTTCCTTGTTCCATTGACGGTTGTTGTGTGTGTATACTTGTCTTCAGTGGAATATGTTTCAATAACATTTCCTTTTACAGTTTCAGTTTTATTTCCGTCAACCTGAATATCCCAATCACCTTTAATATATGTCTTGCAATTTGAATCAATAGTCAGATTAACATCTCCTTTAACATTCACGAAATCTGTTCCGGCCACAATCGTATAATTGTTTGAAACTATTCTTGTTACTGAATTTCCATCAGCATCCCATTCTTGGAATGTTCCTGTCCGATGTTTACGATACATTCTTTCCGCAAAAGGAGTATCATCTATTTCAATAATATGTCCTGATTCTGATTCATAAACTCTATTATATGGATATTCAGTTTGTCTTCTTTTGATTGTAGGTGTTCTGTCTTCTAGAGTTTCAGCATTCTTGCCGCCAACAGCACCTTTATTTTCTGCAGCTTCTGTATAATATTTGTTATCTAAATCTTGTCCTTTAAGAGACAAATCAGATGCTTTGGGTTCGTTCCAAGTTGTGCTTGTTGATTCATTTACAGCATCAAAATATTTTTCTGTAAAATCTTTTTCCGCAGGAACGGCACCAACTTTTATGATTGGTGTTCCAAGTGCTGTAGGAACAGAAGATGTTGCTAGACCATCTCTTTCTGCTATTTCTGGATGAGGTTCTGTTCTTCCTCTTGCAAGGCGAGATGTGTCTTGTTCTCCAACTCTTGTTGGATACGGACCATAGTCAGGAGTGATTTTGTATTTTCCGATCTGCGGATCAGGTGCTCCTGGATCGTTTGGATCAGAAAAACCTTTTGCGGGATTTGGACCAGATGAGGGATAGCCTGGAAGTGCACCAATGACAACAGGTTCTTGCATAGACTGTGGATCTCTCCAGAAACCCATAACCCACATTCCAGGTGTCAAATTGTGCATTGCTCCGTAAGGAGCAGTAGGAGGAAGGATTACATGAGCCCATGGGAGATCATCGGTGGCAATGTCTTGAAAATCATCAGTGTGATAACCAAGACAACGTACCCGAACACGTCCAATTAAATCAGGATCATCACGGTCTTCAACAACACCAATCCACCAGACGAATCCATCCCGACCCATGAAATAAGAATAGTTGTCCATAAAAACTCCAAGTCTATGAACAACTATTTATATTCACAACATAGAAACTTTGTTCAAGATTTCTTTAACTTCTTCGGCCGTCAAGAAACCAACAACAGAATCATCTCCAGTAATGTGTTCTACTGAAACAAAATTATCATTAGAATCTAACAGTCCAACTTCATATAGTCCTTGATTGCCACCATATGAATGAATGTGACGAATGGTAGAAGTTGTATAACCGTTTTCAAAAGTTTTGATGTATTGCTCTGCCTTTGTGCCATCAGCAAAGTCATACATAGAAGAAAGATTTTGAAGTTCACCAAATTCATGAGTTGTCATTTTCTTCTCCTAAATCAGTTGGGCGAGTAACAGGAACAAAATATGTTTTCAAAAACCAATCTTCTCTGAAAGAAGAATAGTCAATGTCAGCATAATCTGTTGGAGGAATTGCTCCTTTGCGAATTCCAAATTCATCTTTGGAATACCGAAGAGCACGAGCGCAGCGAGGTTTGCGAAAGCAACTACGTTTGAAAAGAATATCGTGGCTTCTTGTTGTCCTTGACATATCTACTCCAAATAGTTTTCATAACTAATCAACACAAGAATAGAATACATCAAATAATTTTACATGTCAAGTTTTTTCTTCAAAAGATTCAACTTCTATCCAGAATTTGCAAAAGTTCAAAACAGTTTCGGTTATTTCTTCTCTCGGATATCCTTCGGACACCAACCATTCGGCAAATAATTCTTCCGAAGAATTTTCTCTCAAGGCTTCTGGCATCACCTTTGGGAATCCATACTTGTGACCTCTAGGCGGATCACACATCTTTTTTTGCAATGTTTTATAACCCATTTATCAACCAATGATTACCTGTGCCTGATATATCAGCCAACCAATTAGATTTAACTTGAACATCACTACCATAAGGATCATCAATATCTATTGGTGTTCCTTCAGCATCAACTTCTGTATTTATATCACTAGGATTAAACGTCAATTGAAATCCTGCATTACCGTAACTACCAGGTGTATTTGCACCATCAAAAAATTCTACGTTTGCAATAGCATCTCCTGGTCCAGGTTCAAGTATACCAAACCAAATTCTTATACTATTTGCAGGTCCTGAATAAGATGATGATTGTGGATAAACATCTATCTTACCTTCAAGAAATTCTTCTTTAATATACAACTGTTCATCATTATAATACCATTGCAATTTATTTGCATCTGAAGCGAGTGCATCATAAACTAAAACATGATGATTCCATTTATTTAAATAACTAATATCATCTTCTTCATGATGTTTGAATATACCTTGATAGTCATAGTCTTGATTGTTTCCACTATAACAAAAATTTCCTTCATAAATCTGAAAAAGAGAAACATTTTTAGAACCATCAATTGCACCATATATTCCAAATCTTGGTGTGCTTTGTTTGGTACTTGTTTTAACATACCAACTCAATGTATAGGTATTAAAGTTTGGTGTGTTCAATGGAACATGTTCATAGTATAATGAATCATTGAAATTGAGAAATGTGCTTGTTGTCATAAAATAATTGGTACGGGATGGAGGAATTGAACCTCAGTGGCACCACCCCCAAATTTGCCGACTGCTTATAAGACAGCTTGAGGGAACATCCCGCAAGAGCCTTATATAGATTTAAAGAAACTTCTACCCATCACCAGATAGTCTGCACCATTTTCAAATGCTTCTTCTGGTGTTGCAGTTCTCACCTGGTCTTGTTTTCCGTCATTTTCATTACGAATGCCAGGACAAATCTTTTTTAGTCTTGTAACATTTTTTAATAATTTTAAATCTCGTGGAGAACAAATCATACCCCAAAAATTGTACTTCTCCATAATCCATGTTGTACGATCATACATGTTACCAATCTCTTGACGATGAATAGAATTAGGATCATTATGATCCCAACTTGTCAATGCAGTAACACCAAGAAGTTTTATCTTATCAGAATACTGTTCAATGGCTTCAAACACTGCAAGATTATTATTCATATTGACAGTCACCATTTCAGCACCACTATCAATCAAGTGTTCAATAACATTACAAACAGTACTTGGAATATCGTATAACTTATAATCACAAAAAACATTATTATATTCTTTCCCAATGTAAGGATAAAGTGTATGATTCATTTTAAAACCATACACTTGTTGACTATATTTGGCAATGATTTCTCTTGCCATATATGGTGAATAATTATCAAGTGCAACAATAATCTTTGATGTATCCATTATTAACCTTGTCTATTACTACTTCTTTCAATTTTTCTGTCCAACAATTGTTGCAACAGCAGAGTATGTTCATTGAAAACATTTTTCATGTCTCCAAGAATTCTATTTGAATCAGTAAGCAATTCCCTAAGAGCCTTATCTGATTCGGTATCCTTGTCCATCCATAGTTTTCTTTCAACTTCATGTCTTTCCGTCAAGAATTTAATATACCAAAAACATGCCACCAGTGCAGCTAATGTCCCACCGACATCAACTAACTGTTTGATCATTTCGGTATCCATGACGCTCCTTTCTATCTACGCATTGATGCCAAGTCCTTTGCTACATTACTATTTATAACAGGCACTGCATTTGACTTGTGCATTACACCAATACCTTGAATTAAGTCTCCTGTATATTTATTAGATTGTTTCACTTTTGTTACAAGACCAATCTTGCCAAAAGAATTCATACTGGAAACTTTTTCAGTCTCTCGTTGATAGATAGGAACTTCTTGAGAAAGTGTGGATACTTTTTTTCTGGTGGGAAGAGATTTACCAAACCGATAAGCGACAAATTCATCAAAAGTCTTTTGCAGACTGTGACAATGAATTTGCCGCATCTCTTTATTATACTGCTTATGTTCACGTTGAAGTTTTTCAATTTCTTTTTTTGAAAACTTTTTCATAACAAATAAACTCCTTAGGCTCTTTGAAGAGAATAACGATCATCTATATCAATAATGTCACCTACTTTCAATTGCCGAACTTCTGGTTTGACCTCATCATCATAACGAAATATTTTACCAACATAATAATTTCCATGACTATGATCAATTAACCAATATTGTTTTCTAAGTCTACCTTGAATATCATCAATAGTACCAACTGATTCTGCAAACATATGCAACCCCATGTTAGGAATTGGTTAAAGTTTTATTTAGACTGACCTGTAATTCTCTCAATTCAACTGCAAGAGTAGTCTTCTCTTGAAAAATATTTTCGTATGCTACCCAATCATATCTCTTTCTTGCTTCTTCAAGTAAATGATTCAATGACTGAATTTTTTCTTGATGTTGTTTAATTAGTTCTTCTGTCATGATCCAACATTCCAAATTAAAGAACCTGGTGAAGCAAATTCTTTCACAAAAGGCCAAACTTTTGCA
>Ga0208428_1000422_pt1 | contig 19791 bp, 24 predicted proteins | sample DEB08_DNA_11_FD_184535 | JGI IMG/M metagenome (GOLD analysis project Ga0208428, IMG submission 184535) | Aqueous microbial communities from the Delaware River and Bay under freshwater to marine salinity gradient to study organic matter... | ecosystem: Environmental > Aquatic > Marine > Coastal ... | reverse complement strand
TTTAAAAAAAAAAGGAAAATATGAAAAAACCAGTAATGAATCCAGAATTCTGGAAACAACGACTTAGCACATCTAACGAACTAAGAATGTCTGTTTATAATTGTCATGAATCACAATGGCAAACAATTAATCAACATCACTATAATATATTAACAAAATATATTGATGTTAAAAATGATAAAGTACTAGATGCCGGCTGTGCTTTTGGAAGATGGTCTCCATTATTTTCTAATTATACTGGAATAGATATTTCGCCAGATTTTATTTCGTTAGCCAAAAAAAATTATCCACTTCATGCAGAAAATTTTATATGCGGAGATCTTAAAAAAATGCCATGGGATAATAACAGCTTCGATTGGTGTTTTACTATTTCTACTAGAGCAATGATAGTTAGAGAAATTAATCAAGAAGCATGGGATCAGATAGAATCAGAACTAAAACGAGTAGCTAAAAAAGTTTTAATTTTAGAATATTTTGGAGATTCAAGTTTACCCGAAGACTTAAGAGAACGATGGGAAGAAATTTTAATCAAATGAAAATAGGAACTATAAATTGGGCAACATATTCAGGATTAGGGATTCTGACTAAAGAGTTTTGGGATAATGGTATAATAAATGATATTTTAATTCCTATTCATCCTAACTATCCTGATCATTCATCAATATTTTATCCCGGGAAGACTACTATTTCTCCTCCTAATTCAAATTATGATGTTAATATTTTAGAAAATTATATTAAGGAATTGGATGTTTTATTCTTATTTGAAACTTATTTTTATCCTGAAACCATTCCTATAGCAAAAAAATATAAAATACCTATAGTAGTTATGCCTATGTACGAGTGGAGTCCATTTCCTATGGATGTTGATATGTTTATAGTTCCTAGTCAAATAGACTATGATTACTATAAGAAAATGTATCCTGATCATAGAATTATATTTTTGCCAGTTCCATCTAATTCTAATATTACATGGAAACTCAAAGAAAAAGCTTTAACATTTATGCATAATGGTGGAAACGGAAGTTTTCATGATAGAAATGGTACTTTAGCTTTAATACAAGCTTTACCACATATTAAATCGCCAATTAAATTAAAATTAAAAGCCCAAAAATTAAATTTACCTCAAATTAATGATCCGCGCGTTGAAGTTATAAATAAACATATTCCTTTTGATGAACTTTGGGAAGATGTAGATGTTTTTCTTTTTGTAGAAAGATTTAATGGGTTATCTCTTCCTTTACAAGAAGCACACGCCGCCGGATGTCTAATTATTTCAGGAGATAGATATCCTATAAATACTTGGCTTCCTAATAAACCTTTAGTAAAACCTTGTGGGGTAGAAACATATAATTTTCAACCAGGTATTAATTTTTTTGCTGAAAAATATGATCCTAAAGACATAGCTGAAAAAATTGATGAGTTTTATAATACAAATATAACAGAATATTCTTTAGCTGGTAAAGCTTGGTCTGAGAGTAACAGTTGGAAGTATTTAAAGCCCCGTTATTTAGACTTACTAACTTCAATTTGTAAAAAATGAGTAAACTTATAATATCCGGAATTCCTAGATCAGGAACTACTTATTTATTTAGATCTGTTAATAATTTACCACAATCGCCTTGGAGTCCTCATTTTGATAAAATAGTAGACCATGCTCATTATTTAAATGATACTATAAAAGTACATACTCCTTACAATAATTTTTCTTTAAATGAAGATATTAAAGTAATTTTTCTACACAGAAATTTAGTTGATTGTATTTTATCTAATGTAAAAACGTTCAATCATGATATCAATCATTTTAGAAATATAGGGAGTGATTATAATGGAGTTTTAGAAGATAAAATTTTTGATCAAGATATACTTAATTTAGAACAATTATTTGATGTGTGGGTTACTAATGCTGTATTTCCTACGTTAGTAATTAAATATGAACATTTAGCTGAATGCCAAACTCAAATAGAAGATTTTATAGAAAGACCTTTTTCACTTTTGCCTTTTAATTTAGCACCTGCCAAAGAGTTAGATCCTAATATAGCTTTAAAAATAAACAATACATATCAGAATCTTTTATCTAAATTATCCGCTTTGCCTCCTATATACTATACATGAATTATGCCAATCATAAATTTTAAACAACTACTTTATATTAAAGGAATATATGCAACCATTTGAACGTTTAGAAAATAAATACGCCCAACATGTAGAAACAAAAGGAGCAATTTCATGTAATACAGGAACAGCTGCTCTACATTTAGCATTAGAAGCCCTCAAATTACCTAAAGATAGTGAAGTAATAGTTCCTGAATTTACCATGGTGGCATCTGCATGGGCTGTACATTATGCTGGTTTGAAACCTATTTTTATCGATTGTGATGATAATTTATTAATTGATTTAAATTTGGTAAAAAAATCAATAACTCCAAAAACTAAAGTATTAATGATTACTCATGTATATGGCCGAGTAGTAAATATGACAAAAGTAATGGAAATAGCCAATCAATATAATTTAAGAGTTATAGAAGACGCATGTGAAGCACAAGGAGCAAGATGGAATGGAAAACCAGTAGGCAGTTTTGATATAGGATGTTTTAGCTTCTATAGAAATAAAATTATTCATGGTGAAGAAGGAGGCATTGTAGTAAGCAATGATACAGATTTATTAAAAATTGTAAAAGATATGAAATCAATGTCTTTTGGTGATAGTCATAATTATTTACATAATCAAATAGGATTCAATTATAGAATGACAAACTCTCAATCCTTATTAATATTAAAGAGTCTCGATAAAATTAAAAAAAATCTTAAACACAGAAATAAAATAGAAAAAATTTATAACAAATATTTGAACATTAAATTTCATCAACCTGATAGAAAAGTAGTATGGATATATGATATTAAAGTCCCATCTGATAAAAAAGATTCGTTAGTATCTTATTTAAATAGTATAGGAATTGCAGCACGACATAGTTTTAAACCAATGTCTCTTCAATATCCATTCAATAAAATTCCAGGCACTAAATCTTTGAAATATTCAAAAACAATTTGTTATTTGCCAGCCGGTGAAGATATTACTACAAAAGAAGCTAAACGAATAGCTTTACTAGTAAATGATTACTTAACATAAAAATTAGATAAAAAATGAAAAAAATATTAGCAGTTTTAGTAAATTATGGAGAAGAACAACTCAATTACTTAGAACAAGTAGTTCAAGAACTTAAATCCTTTAAAAAATATAATGTTACTATTATTGTAAATAGTAATATAAAACTTGATATATTAGGTATAGATCATGTTAATGTTGTTGAACTAGACGATTATCAGCTACTACCATTAACATGCAAACAAGTATTATGGCATTATCGAAATGATTTTGATATATTTTTATTTGGTGAAAATGATCATTTATTCAAAGAGCATCACATTGATAAGTATTTGGAATATATATCGATACTTCCAGAAAATAGAATTGCTGGATTAATTCAATATGAAGAAAATGAAACCGGTCGGTACTATCCTGCCTATCATGCACATTACGATTGGGATTATAATAGCGTAGAAGAATATGCAGGAAAAAAGTTTGCACATTTTACAAATATACATCAAGCAACTTTTATTATTACTAAAGAACAGCTACATAAAATAGGAGAAATGTATAATTTTACTCAGTTTTTTGGTCCATCACATTACAGTGTAAAATGTAAAGTTAATACTGATATATATCAATTTTGTGGAATGAAAAAAATGATTTGTATAAGTGATTTTGAAGATAATTTAATCCATCATTTGCCTAATGTATATATTAATGGTGATGATGGATATGTTAACAATGATGGTACAATAAGTAAACGAACAAAACAGCGATCTGAAGAATTAAGAATGACAAACGCTTTAAACAAATTATTATGATAAGAGTATTCCAACGACATTGCAATTTTTCAACCAACTCAGAACATAAACCTAGACCTAATTGGTTTAATAGAGAAAAAATATTTGACAATTTAATTTCAACGTTAGATGATAGAGTTGAATATATAGCATTTCATGATTCTGGGAATGGTGAAATTAAAGATCATTTTTTAAAAAATAAAAATGTAAATAAAACATCCAAAAAGGGAGGAAATGATGCTCAATCGTTTTTAAATTTACTTAATTATGTAAATGAACAAGATTATAATGATGAGGATATAATTTATTTTCTTGAAGATGATTATCTTCATCGTGATGGATGGATAGACATTTTATTAGAAGGATTTGAAATGATAGGAGCAGATTATTATACTTTATATGATCACCCAGATAAATATTTTTTACCAATGTATGAAAATTTACAATCAAAAATAATTGCTACAAAAAATGTTCATTGGAGAACAACTCCCTCAACAACTAATACATATGCTTGTAAATTTAGTACATTAAAAAAACATTTTGATATTCATGTTAAATATTGTGATTTAGTAGCTAAATGGACTAAAGATCATGATAAGTTTACAGAATTATGGAATATTGGATCTAATCTAGTTTCGTGTATTCCTGGTTATTCAACTCATGTTGAAGGTAATATGTTATCGCCTATAATCGATTGGAATAAAATATGATATCAGTAATAATACCAACATATAAATCACCTGAAATGTTAGATTTATGTTTAGAATCTGCAATAAAAGGACAAACAAAACAAAATCAAATTATAGTAGTAGTAGATGGTCATTATGATTTAAATAAAAAAGTTCTAGATAAATGGAAAGACAATATTGATGTTTTAAATTTAGAAACTAATCAAGGATTATGTCGAGGAACTAATTTAGGAGTATATAATGCAAAGTCAAATGAAATACTAATTGTAAATGATGACAATATATTTCCTAAAAATTGGGATGAAAAATTAAAATTTTGGAATTTGAAACCCAATCAATTAATTACACCTAATCAGATAGAACCATCTCCTTCAATGTTTCTTCAGTTTAATATAAAAGATTTAGGCAAAACTTATGAAGAATTAGATTTAAATAAATTTTGGGAATATGAGCAATCTATATCTCAAGAACAAATGGAAAATGCAGGATCAACTCTACCAATTTATATGAAAAAACAAGATTACCTAAGAATTGGTGGTTGGGATGAAAATTATGAATTAGGTATGGTTGCAGATTGGGATTTCTTTTTGAAATGTAATTTATCTAACATAGGATTAACAAGAATATATAATTGTCATTTTTATCATTTTGCATCAGTATCAGCAAATGGAGAAAAAAGACAACAAGCTGAATCCAATGGACATAACTATGCAAAATATAAATGGGGTAGTTATATAAAACACGATCCTTCAAATAATAAAAAATATATATAGTTTATAGTAGTACAACATATTTATTTAAAAAAGGTAAATATGTTATTAAAACAAGGATCTAGAGGATCAGAAGTTAAAAAATTACAAGAAGCTCTTGAATTATCTGCAGACGGTATATTTGGTGGAGGAACCAAATTAGCTGTAATGAAATTTCAATCAAAACATGGATTGACACCTGATGGTATAGTTGGACCTTCAACTTGGGAAGCTATAGGCATTGATACCGATCAAGATTCTTCAGCTGAAGAAACAGAATATACTACAAGAGATGGTTTAGTTATTGATAGAGAATATCTAGACAAAGATGAATATGTTAGAGATTATGGTAAAATAGAACCATTAGGATTCTTTTTACATCACACAGCTGGTTGGGACAATCCTTACAAAACTATTAGAGGTTGGAATAGAGATACAAGAGGTAGAGTAGCTACACAATATTGTATAGGCGGTACCAATGTAAAAGGTAATACTAAATATGATGGTGTAGTAGTAGAATGCTTTCCAAATAACTATTTAGGATGGCATTTAGGCAAAGTAGGTAAATTTGCTATATCTAAATTCTCCGGAGGTGTAGAATTAAATAATTTTGGTTATTTAAAAAAGAAAGATGGTAAGTATTATACTTATGTCAATACAGAAGTAAAACCAGAATATGTTTGTGATTTAGGATATAAATTTAGAGGACATCAATATTGGCACGCTTACTCCGACAAACAAATAGAAAGTTTAAGGTTATTATTATTACATCTTAAAGATATTTATCCTAAAATGGATTTAGAGAATGGACTACCTAAATTATTAAAATCAGGAGTTCATCCAAAAGACGCATTTGAATTTAATGAAGATGCATATTATGCAAGACAGTTTGGTTTATGGACACATACAAATGTTAGAAAAGACAAATTTGATTGTTTCCCTCAACCAGAACTAGTAGAAATGTTAAAAAATATATAAAAAAATAAAAAGTTGTATTATGAATAAGTTACTTCTAAAATTGAGAAGGAAAATTATGGCCTTTAGAGACATGTTTAAAGACGATAATGATATTAATGAAAAAAATGTAGTTGGATTTGCTGCATTTGCAGTAATGGTAATATTTGCAATTGCAGATATAGTTACTGGATATATGGGACAACCATTACATGTAAATGAATTTATTTATAATTCGTTTTTATGGATTACCTTAGGAAGTTTTGGTATTGCTGAAGCAGGTAAGATATTTGGCAAATCAGAAAGCATGGATGACGATCATGAAAATATTTAAATATCTATTAATCACATTATTTAGCCTTATTATATATAATAGTAATGCTCAAAATTTAACATTTGGTTGCACTGACACAGCAGCTGCCAATTATGATCCAAATGCAGACCAACCATTAGAAGGACTAGTCGAAGCATCATCATGTAATTTTATTTGGTTCCAAAATTATGTAGGAATTAATGAAACATTTTATAATAATTACAGTAGTGAATTTGCAGTTGGAACTAAAATTACATTTGCTGGACAAGAATATTGGATAGATGCTGTAGCATTTCATAGCAATTGTAATGCCGGAGTAGCTTTAGTATATATTGCTAATTCTCCTGGCCAGGCAGATGGCAATGAATGGACTATAGGTGGACAGCTTAACGGCCCTGTCTTTTCAGGATCTCCATGGAGCATAACAGAATGCTTTTACAACCCAGGATGTATGGATGAAGACTATGTAGAATTTGATCCAAATGCAGATTGGGATGATGGTAGTTGTCAAACTTTAAAAGTATATGGATGTACAAATCCTAATTCTAATAATTATAACCCATGGGCTAATACAGATGATGGTTCTTGTATATCAAATCTTGATTGTGGATTTGATTCTATAGAAATAAAAGTTACTATTAAATTAGATAATTGGCCTACAGAAACTAGTTGGTATTTACAACATACGAATCCAAATCAAAATTTAACAGATACAGTTTGGCATGCTCCTAGATTTACTTATAATTGGCAACAACAAGGACAAACAATTGTAACTAAATTTTGTGCACCAGCTGGTCCAAATCATTTATTACAATTTGTATTACAAGATTCATATGGTGACGGTATAAGAGGTTCTCAACCACCAAATAATAGTGGATTTTGTTTAGTTGAAAATATGTCTTGTCCAGATACTATATTTTATATGTCTGAAGGAGATGCAGATTTTGGTTATATAACTACTAGTGATCCAAATTATTGGAGTCAAAGAGAACAATATTGTGGCGGACCTCAAATAGACGGATGTACAGATCCAGCATATCAAGAATATGATTCATTAGCTACTAATGATGATGGTAGTTGTCAAAATCTTCATGTTTATGGATGTATGGATACTTCAGCAATTAATTATGATCCTAATCATACTTCGTGGGATAACATAGAGACTTGCGAATATAGAGTTATATTAGAGGATGATGGTGGGGATGGTTGGGGAGAAAGTTTTGTTGGAATCAAACAAGGAAATCAATTATGGGACTTTAGATTAGAACCTGGTACATATGTAGATACATTTTATTTAGATTTTATAGTAGAAGATGATCCAGGCCTACAAGATGAAGTTGAAATGTATTATTTTGAAATTGGTGACGGTCAACAAAATTCTCAACAAATAGATATTCAAACAATACAAAACTCAGTTAAAATAGAAAACGATTATGGTATTTTAATACATGAAGGAAATTTTCCATGGGCTAATGGCAATAAGCTAAAAAAGTTTAATACTGTATCAGATGTTTATACTGCAATACCATTTTGTGGGTATGAGTGTACTCCTAAGGTATATGGTTGTATGGACTCAACATCATTAAATTATAATCCAGACGCTAATGTTGATAATGGTACATGCATTCCTATCATATATGGATGTACTAATCCATTAGCATTTAATTATGATTCAACTGCAACAATCGATGACGGAAGTTGTGTTGCTGTAGTAAATGGGTGTATGGATCCAAATGCATGGAACTATAATTCAAATGCCAATATAGATGATGGAAGTTGTATTTATCTAGGATGTACAGATGTAATTGCATGTAACTATGATTCAATAGCAAACGTTGATAACGGCGGTTGTATGTATCCTGCTCAATATTATGATTGTTTTGGAATATGTTTAGAAGATACAGATGGTGATGGTATTTGTGATTCATTAGAGATACCAGGATGTATGAATCCACTTTCACTTAATTATAATCCTAATGCAACTGATGATGATGGTTCATGTATACCTTATGTATATGGATGTACAGACTCTACCGCATTCAATTATAATCCTTTAGCAAACACCGATGATGGTTCATGTATTCCTATTGTAACGGGGTGTACAGACCCTACCATGTTCAACTATGACCCGAATGCTAATACAGATGATGGTAGTTGTATACCTATTGTATATGGTTGTACAGACCCTACTTCATTTAACTATAATCCTAATGCTAATACTGATAATGGATCCTGCGTTCCATACATTTACGGTTGTATGGATTCAACTTCATTGAACTATGATCCAAATGCAAATGTTGATAATGGTACATGTATACCAATTATTTATGGTTGTATGGATAATACAATGTTTAATTATGATTCAACTGCAACTGTTGATAATGGTTCATGTATACCATTTATTTATGGGTGTACTGATTCAACTGCATTTAACTATGATCCTCTAGCTAATACTGATAATGGAACTTGTATTCCTGTAATATACGGCTGTACAGATCCAAGTGCATTTAATTATAATCCTTTAGCTAATACAGAAGATTTTAGTTGTATACCTGTAGTTTACGGTTGTACAGATTCATTAGCTGTAAATTATGATCCTGCAGCAAATGTAGATAATGGTTCTTGTATAACTGCAGTTCCTGGATGTACAGACCCAAATGCTTATAATTATGATCCTAATGCAAACGTTCCTGACTCAGCTAGCTGTTTATATGATGCTGGTTGTATTACAGGTCCTGGTAATCCATATTGGTTAAATGATGATTGTTATGCTTGGGTCATTAGTATAGATCCATATTGTTGTACGGTAGGATGGGATGCTAATTGTCAAAATACATATGATTATTGTGCTGCTAATAGTGGATGGGTTGGCATTGATGATTTGGTATATGATGGAGCGGTAGCAATTTATCCAAACCCAACCACCGGAGAGATAAATGTAGTAAGTTCAAGATTTAAAAATATTCTTGTAACTATATATTCAGTTTCAGGTCAGATAGTTGTTAATGAAACAAATGATAATGTTATTGATATAAGTCACTTAGAAGATGGAGTTTATTTTATGAACGTAAAAGTAGGAGAATTAACTTATATTAGAAAGGTAATCAAAAAATGATTAGACATTTATTATTAATATTAACTTTAGTACCAACTATTTTATTTAGCCAATTCACAGTAACTACTAGTACTGAATCTTGGGATAAAGAAAAAAAAGAATGGAAACCTTTTGAAGATTTTGATAAAAAGTTTAAAAAAGCAGTTAAGTTTGCTACTTTTTATGGAGCAGTAAATGGTAATAATAGTATTGCAGATGTAGACGTATTCTCAGTTAATACAGGACAATTAATTACTCAAACAAATGAAACTCCATTTGATTATTCAATTGTAGCCGGCGTAAGAAAAATAGCTAGATTTGGATATGAAAATAGACAAGCTGTATTTTATAATGGTGAAGAACATTCATATGCAGATGCAGCTACAATAGGTAAAGTATCTGGATTTGAGTTTTTATTTGAAGTAGATTGGAAACGAAGATTTGGAAATACATTTTTAGATCAACAACATTTTTTAAGATATGTAGCTGATCATTGGATTGTAAAAGTAGAATATATGCAGCAAGGTTTTGCTGATATAAAATATTTTGAAGCATCCCAGAGATACAGACAAAAAGTGGGTAAGAAATTTTCATGGAATATAGGTATAGTTCAAAGAATATCTGAACCATATGGTTATAATCCATTAGAAGAATTTATATTACCAAATGGAAGTTTACATTACACTTCATTAGCATTACAAGAAGGATATAATGTAGATTTTTTACCTAACGGAGAAATAAATTATTTGAATCCAGAAGGAGAAGTAGTTGCAGACAATTCTATTATTTGGGAAGAAGTAGTAATACCTCAAGTATTATCTGATTATGTTAAAAGAAAAAAAGAAGAAATACCACAACAATGGAATCATTCATTAGTACTTGGTTATGATTTTTATCATTATACAAAAACATTTTGGCTACATTCTTGGGCAAGTGTTATGCCATTTCATTTAGAAACAGGAACATATGCTTATCATAAATTTATAGCTCCTAAGCAAACATGGCTAGACTTTGGGGGTGGATTCATACTAGGAAATAGGATAAACAAACATTTAGGTATATTTATAGAGGGCAAGTATAATAAGTATTGGAATAGAAGATGGCATGATTTTAGTGTAGGATTAAATTATATAATTTTTTAAGAGACAAAACAATGGCAAAAGAATTAAACGAAGACACAGGTTTTAATGTAAGTATAAAGAGTTTAGCAGGATTAGGTTTTGTTATGGCCACTATTATTGGAATGTGGTTTACATTACAAGCAGACATTGCAGAAGCAAAAGAATTACCAGAGCCATTACCACCTGATGTAACAAGAATGGAATTTGACATGAAGGATCAATTGATTCGTCAAACAATTATGACTACACAAAAAGATGTAGAAGAAGTAAAAGAAGATATGAAACGAATTGAGGAGAAGTTAGATAAGTTGATTGAAAAAAGGAGATGATCATGAAAATGTTTTTAACAGTAATAGGGTTATTTATATCAACACTATGTTTTTCACAAATACAAGTTATACAATTTAATGCAAATTGGAATAATGCTAATTCAGTAACTTGGTTAAATAAATTATCAGATTGCAAGACAGGTCAAGTAGACATTGTAACTGATAAAGCAGCACAAGCAAAATATAAAATAATAGTAGTTCCGACCATAATAGTTTTTAATCATGGCGAAGAAATAAAAAGATATCAAGCAAATATCATGATGCAAATAGACGCCAAGTTAGAAGATATTCAAACAGTTGTAGATGAAACAGTAATGGAATCTTTCTAATGTATGAATATAAATGCACAGTAAATAAAATAGTAGATGGCGATACGGTAGACGTAGATATAGATTTAGGATTTGGAGTAGTACTAACTGATGAACGTGTTAGAATTATGGGTATCGATACTCCAGAATCACGAACAAGAAATAAAATTGAAAAACTTTTTGGATTAGCAGCTAAACGAAGATTAAAAGAACTTCTTTCTCAACAATGTATTCTTAAAACTGAGATCAATAAAGACGGAGAAGATATGAAGGGAAAGTTTGGAAGAGTATTAGGAGACTTTGTATCACCAAATGGTAAAATGATAACAGATATCATGATAGAAGAAGGCCATGCAGTTGCATATCATGGACAATCTAAAGATGATGTTAAAGCTGCTCATTTAGAAAATAGAAAAAAATTATTATCAGAAGGAATTGTACTTCAATCAGATATCGATAAAGTTTCAAAAAAATAGGATTATCGTAATTTTTTTCATATAATAAGTATATGAATTATCGATTAATAACATTTGCAATTATTTTATTTGTAATAGGTCAAGGAATGGTTTGGATTCAAATTAACGGTCCTTTAATATGGGATTGGGCTAAAAAATATAAGTTAGCATTAACGCTAGTTGGAATTCCTATTACATATATTTTCATGGAAGGAACACGATTAACCGTAACAGGATTTGAAGGATTATTTTGGCCCGGTAGATTTGTATCATTTGTCTCTGGGATAATAATATTTACAGCATTCACATATTTTTTTAAAGGAGAAGGAATAACATTGAAAACTGCAGTCTCGTTAACATTAGCTTCTTGCATTATTTTAATCCAGTTATTCTGGAAATAAACATATTTATAATAAAGTATTACTAGGTTAATTATGAATAAAAGAACTATTACTATAGATCAACTCATACGAGAAGAATATTTAAAGATTCAAAAACAAAACTATATAAAAAATCTTATACAAGAAGTTACAACTAAATTACGAGAGCAAGAACAACCAGATTTTAGTGTAAACATAAATACTTTACCAGAACGATATACTGTTAAAACGTCTAAATTAGATGCAATACAAATTAAAGATATAAATTTAAAACAAGATCGAGAGTTATTACAAATAATATTTGATGTTTTACAAACTAAATTACGAGCAAAACAAGCAAGATCAGGAAATTATATGAGTTCAAAAGAGTGGATTCGAGATCGAGATGTTACTAATATGATTGCTTTTGACATTGAAGGCAAACGAATAAAAATTAACCCAGATCCAGGTAATATAAGTTCAAATTTTGACCAAGATTCATTTTATAAAATAGGTCCAGCTTCAATAAATTTTTTCCCAACAACTGTTAAACAATTAAGTCCAGACAAGTTTGATCCAATTCTCTTTTATGATGAAAACTCACTAAAATCATTCATAACCAATAATCCAGGTGTAGAACAATATTTGTCAGATCCACTTACAAAAAAAGAGTTAATGAATAATTTAGGACCTGGAAAAAACTTTAATATTCAAACATTATTAACTAATATTACAATGGTTCCAGTATCTGTTGATCAAAAATTTTATGATCAAGAAAAACAATTAGCTTACGATAAATATGTTTGGCAAAATGATGGAACAACAGATTTTAGTACTTTCACATTTGCACCAAAATCAAATAACAGTAATATTATTATTCGTATCCCAAATGCTATATTTAACACCCGTACTACAGTAAAAGATCAACCGGGTGTATATTTTGATGTATATGTTGAATTAAGTTGGAATTCTAGTTGGTCACCACCAGAGTTGTCAACTCCGATAAATCAAAAGAAAAAAGAATTGTCTGATTATGTAAAAGAAAAAGATTATCTCAAGAAAAATTATAAGAAAACACAAAAAGCATTAAAATTATATGCAGAATTTATGAAATCAATACTAGAGAAAGATAATGATGTTATAATAAATGTAGATAAATTAAATGTAGAAGATTTACTTAAATATTCAGATCGTTTTCAAGACAAATCACCAGAAGGTCTAGAAAAACTTGGAAAATGGTTTATAGATAACGTACCAGCTGAAATATTCGACTTTTTTGCAGCAGGGGCAATCGATGCAACAAGATGGATAACAATGATGGGGTATTACATATTGATAGATCCATTTGTACAACTTAGCAAAGATCCAACAGATATAGATGCATGGCAATCATTAGCAGATCTTGCAGGATGGATACCAGCTGTTGGAGATTATATCGATCTAGTTAATGGATTTGTTTATTTAGGTCGTGGAAAATGGGTAGACGCTGGATTATCATTTTTAGCTGCTATTCCAATAATTGGAAGTCCAATTGCTAAATCAATTAAAATTGGATCTAAAGTAACAAAATCTGCTAGCAAAGGAGCTAAAGCTGTAAAATTTCGTAAGATATTAAAAGTAAATAGAAAAACATATAAAGAATTAGCAAATACTCCAAATTATAAAAGGATTGATAAAATTATACAAGGCTTAGGCATAACTCCAAAACAAACAGAAAAATTACAAAAATTATATAAGAAACGATTAGATAAAGGAGATTATGAATTTATAACAGATTATCATTATTGGGCATTAGCTAATGATATAAAAATAGATCCTAGTATAATAAACTTAATAAAAGAAGCTCAACAAATAGGAAACTTTACTAAACAAGGAATTACAAAATTAGAAGGATTACAAAAATTTCTAAATAATCTTCCAAGTAAAATACCAGGTAAACCAGATCCAGCATTTATTAACTATTATATAGATTTATTGACAAATTATTCTAAAGAAGCTGATAATATGAATAGTGTTAGTCGACTGTTAGTAAAACTTATGACAAAAACAGATGATGTTATAATAAATTCTACTAAAATGAAAGTTATTGGTTCTGGAAAAGTTATAAAAAAACATTATAGAATTGCAGCTGTACAAGCTGCAGCATTTAAACTAGCTAATTCATTAACATTAGGTGTTGGGATAAATTTTATATACGGTCGATTTAAATGGTTAGATAAAGTAATATCAAAAAGGCAATTTGTAGACCTATCTCAAGCAACTAGAAAAGCATATGGACAATGGTTAAGAAAAAATAAATTAATATTAGCACAAGAAATCATACAACAATCAAGAAAGTTTGAAATGCCAGCCGGTATTGGCGATTCACTTAAACAGTATGCAAAACAAACAGGAACAAAAAAAATAGTTTCTGTTGATAGTATGAATTTACCACAATTAGGAAAATATTTAGAATGGGCAGAAAAAAATAATAAAACAATATTTAGAAACATAATTGGACAAGTATCTGGAGGAACTCAAAGTAAAAGATATGCAGAATGGGTGATTAATAATATGGGCGGGTTATTTGGCGGAGCTAAAAAATCTCTGTTATTAGCTCAAGAGGCATACCAACAAAAAAATGTTAGAGGACTATTTAATTCAATATTTTCTATTAAAGGGTTAGATGTAGCTAGCAATGAAGTTCAAGATCTTCTTAATGCAACTGGTATTAGTACAAGTAATAATGACGAAGAAAACATGACACAATATCAAGGTTTGTTTGTTGCATCATTTGTTAAAACATTACAAGCAGACACATATAATGTACCATTGTTAAATCAAATTCCAACACTTTCTGATACTCCTATGAATCAAACATTAAACACCAAGTTAAAAGATTTACCAGCAATGAAACAAGCTGCAGCTGCATTTGACATAGATTTATCAGATCCAAAATATAATATGACAGTTCTAGATGAACTGCGTAGAGTAAAAGCTTTTAATCAAGAAAATATTTCGCCTACTTTTGATTATTGGACTAATGAATTTTTTAATGAATTAGTACAAGGATTTCCAAAAGTACGTAGTAAAATAGATAAATGGTATGAAACTAATAAAATAAAAATTAATCAATTAACAGAACATATTCCAGGATTTGAATCAGGCACTGATTTAGAAGGCGGCGGATATATTATTCAGTCAGATGTAATAGAACAACCATCAAAGGTGATTAATAGATCGGGTGAATCATTGACCGGAGGAAATCCAATGAGGTTGGTAAAGAATCCACATGTATCAAAAGGAACAGTTACTGATCCATTTATTTATTATGGTATTTTTGGAGAATATGTATTTAAACCATTGAGTATATATTCAGATCCGGAGGAGAGAAAAAAACATTTCATGAAAAGGAGTGCAAATGTAATGGCACCTACAACTTATAGCGCAAAAGACGTTTCTATAAAAGATCAATATTCACCACCCGGCGGAGGTATATATACATTTCTACAGGCTGATCCACGTTATCCTAACTCCGGCCGGCTTGAAGATTTTACTAAAGCTCAATTCAAAACACTTGTACAATATGGATGTCCTTCAAGTGCAGGAATTTCTTTTAGATGTCAACTATATTTAGCAGGACCTCCATCAGATGAACAAATTAATGCATTAACTAATTATGGAGGAATTGATCAGAAAAAAGCAGATTTACTTATACAATTAAAGAAGCTTCTTGCCATGGAAAATCCAAGACAAGAAGATATGAATAAATTATATGACTTAATAACTAGTATTGATCCTACATTGCGTGATGAATCTACATTAGGAGAGCAAGACTTTCCAGGACCATTTGGCAAAGAACATGATTATTCAGATTATGGAGGCCCATGGGGAACTGGACATCATCACAAAACAAAATTTAAAAAAGGACCAGGAAAGAATCCAACTGATTCAATTAGTTCAGATCGAGGAGAAGAAGAAGCAGAAGACGATCAAACAACAGGATATCGATTAGTAAGCGAAGATCCAAAAAAAGGCACAGGTAAAAAGCCAAAAGGATCTGGTAGAAGATTATATACTGATGAAAATCCAAAAGATACAGTATCAGTTAAATTTAAAACTAGACAAGATGTATCAGATACTTTAAATAAATCATCATTCAAATCTAAATCACATGCACGCCAATCACAAATAATTAATTTAATACATCAAAGACTTCGTGTTGCAGTTGAAAGAACTAAAGATCCAGAAAAGAAGAAAAGATTGAAAGCTGCATATGATTATATCAAAAAGAAAAAAGAAGCTTCTAAAGAAAAAACTAAAAGATTAAACAAAGAAAACTTTGCAGATGGAAAAAATCCTGGAAGAAAAGGATTATCGCAAAGAGTTGGAATACCAAAAAATGCTACTATAGCTCAATTGGAAAAGGCAGCAAAAGCTGATGGAGAAAAGGGTAGATTAGCTCGATGGCAATTAAACATGCGACGAGGTAAAAAGAAAAAGAAATAATATGTTACAAAAATCAAGTTATAGTCATTCATCGATTAGTACTTGGAATAGACCATTATCAACAAATAATTTTCCAGGTATAGAAACAATTAAATTTTTCGATCAAAGTGGATATGCATTGTGTGATTTAGAACTACAATATGCACAAGCTAATAATGCATATATAAATTCTAATCGTGAAAAACAAGGAATGTATATGCCTTGGATAGAATTAGATAATAAAGTTACTGGAGCACATGTTAATCATTCTTGGTTGTTAGAAAGAAAAGGATATTCTGGAGAAGCATTAGAACAATTAACTGCTTGGAGTAAGTCTTATCCACTATTTTATAAAATATCCAAACTAATACCAAAATGGGGAATTGATATAAGTTTTGATTATGTCGATATTGAAGGCAATGTAATGGAACTATTTCATTATGAATGGGATAGTCATATACTAAACGAAGTTTTAGAAACCAAAGAAAAAATAGAAAAAATTATATTTGAAACAGATTGGGATGATTTTGCAAGAATGAAATTACGAAGAAAATCAGAATGGAACGGATTAGATTTTATAGCACAAAGTAAATGGACTACCAAAGTATTAAACCTACCTCCAGAAAATTTTAAATTAGTTCCATGGAATATTGATTAATATATATTTATAAGTATAAATGGCAAAATTAAAAGGCATAGTAAAAGATATTGTTTTAGAAGGCAAATTATCTGATTGGGATGGTTATAACACACCAGCAGCTCTTAAAAAAGAAAAAGAGGTAAAAGGAAAAAACAAACCAGAAGATGCTATTACAGATTTAGATTTAAACACTAAAAACAGAAATCTTACTATCAAAGAATATAGTTACGGACCTTTAAATCCAGACGATGAAAAAGGATCTAAAAAGTTTTGGGAAGATAAAGCTCATATGTGGAATACCACAGTAGAAGCTGCTAAACAATCTAGATGTTCTAATTGTGGAGCCTTTGATCAAAAAAAATCAACATTACGTAAAATTGAAAAAGCTATAGGCGAAGAAGGCAAAACAATAGTTAAGAATGCAAACATAGGATTTTGTGAATTCTTTTGGTTTAAATGTGCTGGGGCAAGAACTTGTGATGCTTGGGTTGGAGGAGGCCCGATAAAATGAAATCTAAAGGTTTAGGCGATGATATTAAAAAAATTACTTCTGCAACAAGATTAGACAAATTAGCAGAACGAATTGCAGACTTAACAAATAGCGATTGTGGATGTAAACGGAGACAAGAAAAATTAAATAAATTGTTTCCATATAAAAATAGGAAATAAATATAAAAATAGGAAATAAAATGAAAGATCTTAAAGAAAACATGAAAAGATTTGGGACAAAAAATCTTAAAGAACAATTCGGACTCCAGCAACAACAAGAACAAAAACAATTGAAATCAGATCAATTAGATGATTTATTATCATTAATGGCTACAATGCCAATGGTAGGTGATGCAGCACAAATGACTAAAATTATTAAAAAATCAGTACAAGACAGAAAACTTGATAATGAATTAGGTATGATGATATTAGGATTATTTCCTATAATAGGAGATCCAATTAAAACTATTAAAGCTATACAAGTAATTCAAGATAAGTTAAGATAATGAATGAAGATTGTGGTTGCGGACATAAAAAAACACCAACTCATATGGCTCCTAAAAAACAAGGAGTAAAAGCATTACTAATTAAATTAATGGGGGAACGTATTGAAAAGATAGATGGTAAATACGTTGTATACCCAAAAGGAAAAGGTAAACGATTAGGAACTCACGACACAAAGAAAAAAGCTTTAAAACAATTAGCAGCAATTGAATTGAACAAATAATACTTTAGAAGGAATGGGCTGATAGGCCTGTTAAATCTAATTAAGACTTTGAAAAGCTACGGAGATTAAAGCTCTCGACTACAAGCCCATCCTTTTATTTAAACATGATAAAATTAAAAGACATATTAAACGAATCACCAGGAAATTATAAAGATGGAAGTAAACTTCGTGGAAGTCAATGGCTTTTTGATTTTATTAAACAAGAAGAAGGAGATCCTAAGAAAAAAGGAGAACCTGTTTTAACAGCTTATAAGTATAAAAATGATCCATGGACAATAGGATATGGTCATACAGGTAATGTAACTTCTGGCATGAAAATTACTAAACAACAAGCATTACAATTTATGTATAAAGATTTAACTGAAGCAGCAAATTGTGTTAGAAGATTGTTTACTAGATGGGATAAAGAACAAGGTTTAGATATTCCAATCACTCAAGAAATGTTTGATTCAATTGTTTCATTAGTATTTAATACAGGTTGTGGTGCAATGTTAGATTCTGATTTTATACAGTCTGTTAAAAGAAAACGATATCAACAAGCTGCAAAAGAAATTTTAACATATAGATTAAAGTCTGGATTCTCCGGATTAATTGATAGAAGAAAAAAAGAAAGTCAAAGATTTCTTACCAATCTTTAAGGTTGTATTTCTACCAAAAAATCATTATAATATAATTATGGAAAAGAATTATTTCGATCGAATGATGGTATCTGCTATCGAGTCTATGAAACAAAATAAACATGATTGGCCATCTCATTGGGATAACACACAAAAAATTAATTTTCTAGATGAATGCATTGACTGGTTAGAAAACAATGAAATGTATGAGCAATGTGAAATAGTTTTAAATGAAAAGAAGAAAATCAAAAAATAAATCTTCAATCGTCCTTTTAAATGATGATTTTAACACGTTTGAACACGTTATACAGTCACTGCGTGAAATATGTGGTCATAATTATATTCAGGCTACTCAATGTGCGAGTATAGTTCATAGTAAAGGAAAATGTGAAGTGTTTAGAGATAAAAAAGAACTTACCGAACAAATATTTTATGAATTAGAACTTCTAGGATTAACAGTAGAATTAGTACAATGATAAATAAATTTTTAATAGGTTGGTATCATGCAAAATACCATAGAAATCTTAAAAAAGCAGAAGCAGCTAAAGATAGTAAAGATATAAAAAAATTCAAACAATTTATATATAAATCT
>Ga0208428_1000408_pt1 | contig 20430 bp, 37 predicted proteins | sample DEB08_DNA_11_FD_184535 | JGI IMG/M metagenome (GOLD analysis project Ga0208428, IMG submission 184535) | Aqueous microbial communities from the Delaware River and Bay under freshwater to marine salinity gradient to study organic matter... | ecosystem: Environmental > Aquatic > Marine > Coastal ... | reverse complement strand
TTTTAGACCTACTTGTCCCTGCTTGTTTCCTTTTATTTATATTGTGGTATAAACCTTTTTTAGCTGCCATTTACAACACCTTTCCATTTAGCGCACCATGCAAATGATTGCACTGTTGCTTTCCATAGTGTACAGTATCCTGAAGGTTCATAGAAACTACAGTTACTACATTTCTGATTAGCTTTAGGTGCTAGTTGATACTTCTTAGGTAAATTACTAGATAACTGTTCTTGGTTGTTTATAGCCATAGCTCACCAAGCTCTGCAAGACCAATACCTTGCTGTGGTTTTGTCAGTCGCGGTATCGCATTTATGTCTTGCTCTAAAACTCTTACGAGCTTCAGGATTATCTTTTCGTATTTCCATGTTAGGGTCACCAAACATTACCTTAATTACTTTGTCACCCTTTTTAACATAGACTTTAGATTTCTTACGACCATACCCAGGTTCGCCTTTACCTATTCTAGAAGGTGAATTTAATTTAACTGACTTGCCTTGGTATGTAGCCATTAGTAACTTTTTTTCTTTTTCTTTCCTTTAGAAACTTTTTTCTTTTTTACTTTATATTTCATACTGTCACTATATCACAAAACCTCCCCGAAGGGAGGTTCTGTCGTACAGTCTGTCCATTTACTGTAATGAAAAATATGAAAGTTCACAAAACTATTACATCTCTTTACACCAGTACACCATATACTTTTGTTACTTAAAGATGAAAAGTTTTCTTTCTTTTCATAAATTGAATTGTATCCTCATACAATTGCCTGGATTTTCCAGGTATAAGTACTATAGTCGTCCCCCCGAATTAAGTGAGAAAAAAATTTTTTTTTATAGTATCTTATGTCCACCTATAGCAAAGCCTCACTTGCGTGAGGCTAGTACTATACAAACAAAGAAAGGAGGGCTATATATTAATCCAGAAGGATTGATTTATATTGCCTTTCTTGTAATTTATTATAGCATACATTACCACTATGCAAGTAAAAGGTATGGGGTTTCTGTGGATGGGCGTAAGCGAAAGGAGGAAACTCTTACTAAACAAAAACCCCATAATAAATACTACCACTTAAAATCAAACATGGTATAGTAGGGAAACAAGCAAAGGTTTCTTCCTGCTTTTAGAAAAGGAATCTTGACAATATACAGTCAATAAAGTGGCACAGCAGGTCCATGGTAACTAGGGTTAAAGCCTATTACTTCACATATTTACATGTTACTTAATTGAGTTCATTCTGGTTTTTGGGAGGGAGTGACACAGGGTTAGAAGTACTGACCATTACAGTAAAGTAATATATTTATTTTTCACAATACCTACACTTAGTGATTTTTAATTCACAAATACCTTACTTAGTGCATTTAATGTACACCACTACATGTTGTACCACTATATATAGTACCACTTTTAACAGCATATCTTTTCAGGGTACAATACAATACAATAGGGGTACGCACATTAAACCCCCCCTAATTTGTCCTATAATATCTATTATGTTGCACTCGGTTATATATAGTAATTAGGTTTATTCTGGATAAGTCTATAATCACTATGAATCAATAGTGGGTAACAATGTACCTAGTTTAAACAGTTACAAAGAGGGGTATGCCTGTTAATACTATCTAACCTTATCTAAAGAGTGGGAAAAAAAAACTAAAAGAAATACCCTTGTTTAAACATAGTTGTTGTATACTTCTATTAACAAACAAAGGAGATACGAAATGACTACTAGAACAAATGTTCTACAATTACAAGCAACAAACAAAAGGTATATGAGCCACTTAAAAGCAAGTGACTTAAAGCCCGAAGACTACCTAACAAAATTCGCTGAGTACTGTGTTGAGTTAGCAATAGAATCTGGTTGGGGCAGTCGTGAGAATCTAGGCACTGGGTTAACTGTTCACATCTCGGATACACGAGGCAGAAAAACTTCTGCCAATGCAAACTTAGGGCATGCAGTCGGTATTTGTTGGCACTCAATAACTTCTGAGGGTAATCACCGCAGAATTGAGATAGACCGAGAAACTTCCGATACTATGAAAGCATTGGAGATAGTAGCCCACGAAGTAAGCCATGCAGTAACCCCAGAAGATACAGGGCACAAAGGGGCATTCGTGGAGCTAGTGTTCAAGGTGTTTAAACTGGGAGGAATACCAACAGCAACAGCACCAACAGAGGAATTCCAACAACTAATCTGGAATTGGTTAGAGCAAAATGGCACTTACCCCCACATTAGATTCGTGGATAGAAGACCTAAGCAAACAACAAGAATGGTCAAGTTGGCTTGTGCAGATATAAATTGCGCAGGAGCAACAGAAAAGAGCGTAAGGAATGGAGAAGGTACTATCTGGAGAATGTCATCGGCAGTAGTCTTAAAATCTGCTGACCAACTCACTTGCCCAGTATGTCAAGGGTGGGATATTATCCTCCCCGAAGATATGCCAATATCAATATATAAATAACTAACTAACCCCCCTAAGAACAAGCCCCCTTAATAAAGGGGGTTTTGTTTACCCCTATTTACACGATAGAGCCGATTTAAGAGCCTCTTATTGATTAGGCTACTGTCTACCACTATTAACATGTAAAGCCCTTAGAAACGATTTAAACCTATACCATATATAGTATGTACGAAAATAATGTGAGCTTGTTTAAACAGGGCTAGACATGTCAACAACTAAATTATTATTTCTTTGTAAATAGTTGTTGTATAAATCACAGTTGTAGTAGTGTTAGTAGTAACAAACAAAGGAGAATAAAACAATGAAATACAAAGAAGAAGTCATCAAAGATTATCTTTTACAATACTTAGAAGATAATGATTTAACTATTGATAATGAAGATGTTGACATACACGATGAGGTATTCAATCAAGATTATTTTATTATTGGATATTACAACGCTGAACAATGGTTGATTGATGAACAAGGAAACAATAGAACCTTTGAAGTTTTAAGATATGTAATGGAACAAGAAAAAGACAATTTCGGAGCAGTAGAAACAGTTTACGATAATGCCGAAACACTTGTTAATCATTATGCTTATTGGTTAGGTTACGAAGTAATAGCTGACACATTAGAAGAAATGAAAGAGGGTGTTTAAACAATGATAAGCAAAGAACATATTAAACAACAATTAGAACATATTAAAACAACGCAGGCAGGTTTAGAAAGATGGCTTGACCTTGACAGAGTAGAAGAAATTACTGCCGAGATGGTTACCTCATTCAAGGGAGTAACAGAGCATGTAATTAAAAGAGATATAAATATTATTTCAAGAGAGATTCTTGGGGGTAGTGTTGATGACTTAATGAAAGGGGATGTTTAAACAATGACAGGCGAAAGAGGAATAGATTATAGTAACTGTTATTACGCTAACTTCTGGGCGCTCAGTGAGATGGACAAGGAGGAACAGAAAGATTATGTTCTTGTTCATGCAGTCAGAGAGATGGCGCATGAATGGTGGGGTGGTCATGCTTTCCTACTTAACAAAAAGACTAATAAGATTTTGGATTTCTCTAATGGTAAAAGTTATGTGGGAACAAAAGAGGAACTGTTTAAACAGTGGAACATTCAAGAGGATGGGTTAAGAATGTATTACGAATATACATTTAAAGAATCTGTTATCCAATGTGCTAAGACTGGTACTTATGGAGCTTGGGATTTACTGTTAGAAGACTGGAAGAACGAGGAATGGAGCAGTTATATGAGGAACTATTTCATTCCAACATTTCAACCAGAACTATATCAAGTACGACAAACAAAGAAAGGGGTTGTTTAAACATGCAAGAATATTATTTTGATGAGAAGAATTATATGAATCATTTTAAACAAGCATTTAATACTGGATTGTTTAAAGAGGGAGAACCTTATATGTACATGGGAGAAGATAAAGAGAAAGTTTATTTTAAACATGGACTAACAAGACAGTACAAACATTTAATAAAAGAAAGGGAGGTTGTTTAAACATGGACAACAAAGAACTAAAACAAACAATAACAAAAGGACAGGCAGTTGAGATTGCAGACGCAGAAATTTTCAACAGTCAAGTTAAAGCAGTCAAGTTAGATGGTAGTGATTCAAGGCATAGTAGCAAAGGTTACAAGCCTAAGAAAGAGGCACTAGACAGGACAGAGTTAGACCTTACGATTAGTTGTGATTCAATTTATCATGCCGACTATACAAATCTATTTATAGATGGCGACAGATATGGAGATGGTGTCAGGGTTGTAGGGTATGCCAAAGAAAAAGGTAAAGATTACAGAGATGACAAGACAAATGGATTCTCTATCTACTTAGACAATGAGGAGCAGATAATTCAATTCGCTCAGCAGTGCTTAGATGTACTAGCAATTAAGAAAGAGAAAGGGTATTTGTTTAAACAGTATGAAGATAAACATCCAGAACTACTCAATCACTTTCCTAATCTTAAAGAAAGAACTATGTGCGAAACTGGATTGTACTACTGGGATGGTAGTTTAAACAAGGTAGTAGAAATCACAGAAGAAACAGATGGCGACCTACTAGCAGAACATCCATCATACGATACAGATGAGCATGGAAACTTTGAGCCAGACTATTGGAACGAAAGAGCCATGAAGAAACTACAAGGTATCATAGAGGGCGAGAACTGTGGATGGACAGGAGATACATATATGGACATCAACATAGGAGAGTTGCAGGTCGGTGGTACTTACCGAAATGGATACCATGCTAGGAAAGTACGCACAGAAACAGACAAGAGAAAAAAGAAATGGGTTACTACATTCTTATACAAAGATGGTACGCAAACTAATCTTGATGGTAAGTGGGATGTAACAGACTATGGAACTCTATACAGAGATACATGGGGAGAAAACTAAGACAGTGTTTAAACACATAGCACATAGTCAACAACCATTGGTAAATAAAATTGTTAATGGTTGTTGCTAAGTGTCAATGTGTGGTAACATGGTAACAACAAACAAAGGAGAACAAACAATGGATGAACAAACTAAAAAATATGTTGAATTATTAAATGAACTGTTAAATTTAGATTCTAAGATGGATTTGTTAACAGATGAAACATATAGTAATTTAGAGCAATTATGGATTGTAACATGGTAACAACAAACAAAGGAGAACAAACAATGGCTAACCAAATAAAATCATTTCAAGGATATGTAAACCAATCTTTGATGGACGCAGGTAAACACAAGACAGAAGACTACTTAGAGATAATGACTGGGTTGTTTAAACAAGGACACCTAAACATACACCAAGTATTTCTGTTTATGCAGACCTTAATAGTTAGGGCAGAGGATAAGAAAGTAAGAAGTTACTTAGAACTTAACCCAACTATTGCTAATAATGTGCAAGACACAATAGACTATGGATTCGTAACAGAGGATGGAGAGTTAACCCAACACTGTATTGACACTCTAACTAAAGAGGGTTACGCAGATATGTTAGAAACAAAGGAGGTTGTTTAAACATGGCTAAAAGATATGAAATTAAATATCAAGTAGTACGAATTGGATTTGGGGATACTAAAGAGGAGGCTATTGAGGACGCTAAATCTTATGAGGAAAATCCTTATGACAATCCATTAAAAAATGCAGAAGTTATTGCAATAGAGGAGAAAGAATAATGTCAGTATATATAGAGTGCTGTTCAATAAGCACACCTTATCCACCATACAAACAAGCAATAGAATGTGACTGTAAGGAGGAAGAATAATGTTCGCAGTAACAACTAAAGAATGTATGAATAAATATCCTAGCCGAATACAAGATAGTGTAGTTGATGAGGTGTGTACAAGCACAAAGATATATCGCACACACTTTTTAGATTTCGGTAATGGACTAGAACCTATTGAAATGTGTAAAGAATGTTATGAAGATTGGGGTTTGGAATAATGTTTCTAGTAGTAACTAAAGAATGTATACATTGTGGGCAGACAGGTACAGTTATGGTGGATGAAGAAAAATACAGAGAGTTTAAACAGACACCTAAACATTTAAGAAGATTAATACAAGATATTTTTCCCGAAACAAGTAGAGAGTTGCGAGAGCAACTGTTAACAGGGGTACACCCAGAATGTTATGATGATATGTTTAGAGGAGAGGGAGAATAATGGCTAAGTTAGTTATTCACGCATACACAAAAGATGAAAATAATAGATACGAAAATACTTACCAAGAGTTGCTTAAAACAGTAAGCAATTCTTTAGGTGGTTATGTAGCTTGGATTGATGTTGTTGACACAACAAATGAAACTACATTTGAACACGAGGATAGATTAGAGGAGGAAGAAAGACAACAGACACATTGTTCAAGTTGCAACAAGATAACTAACTCTAGTAGAGCAGATTATCAAGATGAGTTTACTTGTAATGATTGTGGAGCAGAAGTACAGGAGGAGGAATAATGTCTTATGTAAATCAAATAGATTGGAATTGTGGTTGTATGCGTATGACAGAATTTGATTATAGAACACATAAAGAACGAACAGTAGGCAGAAGTTATTGCAATAAAAAGAATTGTGATAGAAGATTACAAAAAATATAGGAGGAAGAATAATGGCTAAAGTAAGAGATAGTGAAGTTGTAGTAAACAAAAAATTAATAAACACTTTGTTTGATGAATCAAAGCAACTAGAAATTATGACAAAGAGATATAACTTTGTTGTTGATTTGTTAGATGAAGACCAACAAAGAACTTTACGACAATGGTATATAGATACAGGTGTAATAAAAGAGGGAGAATAATGTTTAAACAGGCAGTAGGATTTCCCTTTGTTTCCCTACTGCCTACACCTCTAAGTAATATTTATAAAAGACTATACATATAGACAGGGAAGACGCTATAATTAAACATATATTGACATAGGAGAACTATGAAGTACTTAGTGAGAAGTCTATCCATGTTCGGTGGTAGTGAAACATGGAAGTTTGATGACAAGCACGAGGCTATGTGCAAGGTTAGAGAACTTAAAGACACAGGTGGAATGTTCTTAGTAAGAGTTATAGAACTAGAACCTGCTAACTAAATAAACAAACAAAAGAATATGAGGATAAGGAGGAACAAATGCCTAACATATTTAATGAGCCGAAAGAACTAAAGAAGTGGGCTATCAAATTAGCTAATGCTTGTGGAGGACAACGAGTAGAGAAGACTTTAGTTATGACTAAGGTTAACCCCCAACGCATAATTGAATTGATGGATGAGTTTGTTAAAGACCACAATGAGAACACAATAAAGATAGCTAAACAAATGGAGGAGGAATAATGGATTGGTGGATACCGATACTTATAGCAGTGTTACTAATATCTTTAGTGATGTTAGCCATGACACTGGTAGCAGTCTGCTTATGGATTTATAACAACATACCTTTTAGATATGTAAGACTAAATAAAGACGCAGTAAATTTCATAGACGAATTACAAAAAGATATCTATAAGGAGGATATATAAATGGGAATACAAGAAGAACAGTTGTTTAAACAATTAGATAGAATACAAAAAGATATTGAGTTACAAAAGAAAATACTTGATGAGAAACTAGAGCAGAGAAAAACTGTCGTCAGGTTTTGTTACAATACTAAAAAAGTATCTGCAATAAAAATAGCACAAGCTCTTAACATGACCAGACAAAGAGTGTATGTACTTATAGAGGACAAGAAGGACGAGGAGGAATAATGGACAAAGAAACACAGAAGAAATTAACTAAAGACTTTCCTAAAAGTGTTGTAAAGAAAGCACCACAAGGTAAGTTTGGCGACTATGTACCACATCACATTTATACACAGAGATTAGTAGATGTTATTGGTGGAGGTTATGACTTTACCTTTGAAGAAACCAGAGATAAAACTGGAGCAATCATAGGTGCTAAGTGCAGACTATACATTAAGTCATCAGACCAAACGATAGAAGAAGTTGGGGATGTTGATATGAATGCAGTAAAAAGAAACATAACTGAATCAGAGATACTGAAACTTGCAGTATCAGATGGTATTAAAAGATGTTGTATGAGATTAGGTATTGGCTTGGAGCTATGGACAGGTGGCGTTACAGAGGAAGAACACTATTCAACGCCACAAGTAGAAGTATCTAAACCTAAGATGACTAAGGACAAAGAGGACATTGAGTCATTAGAGAAAGCGAAGAAAGAGTTTGCTGAATCTATACAGGAAAAACCAGTCAAGAAAGCAGAGGGAAAAAATGCTAAACAACTTAACTCTGTAATATCTGGATTTGGTTTACCAGAAGATGTAGTTAAGGTGTACAAAGCCACTGCGTTTAAACAGTCAGGACTTTCAAATGATGTTGAGTCTTGGTCTAATGATGACATGAGTAAATTTCTAGACTTGTTTGAGGAGCAGACAAAGAAAGAAGTAACACCCATAGAAGAAGTCTTTGGCGAAGTTGCAGACATATCTAAGTACTGCCCAGATTGTAAAAAGACAGAGTACATAGAAGACAACAGAGAAAAGAAGCAATCAGACCCTAAGTTTGCCAACATACCTAGTTGGACTTGTAGCAACTACAAGGAAAAAGATGGTTGTGGTTGGACTGCTTGGGGAGATACTGACTGCCCAACAGAATGGCTTTAGAACAGACAGGTGGCGTTAGTTTAGACAAATTAATTAATAGGATAAAAGAAAAATATCCTAATCATAATTTTGATGTGCCACCTGAACCAGATACTAAATGTAAAAGTCAGTTTCAATGTAATGGTTTACGCAACATAACCTATTACGACAAAGACAACAATATCTTTTGTGGCAGAAGATATAAATTACAAGACGACAAGAACCCTAACTCGTGGGAATACCGAGAATGTCATGCCCTATTACAAAAAGGACAGCAAGGACAAGAACCCACAGAGTTACCATTTTAAGGAGGACTATTGACAAACAAACATACTGATTCCTTTGACGACAGGAACAAAAAAAACAAATACGATATGGCAGACGAGTGTATGCAGAAGTATTTAAAGTCAGAGGGACTAATAGAAAATAAGGACTGGATGAAAATTGGTACTGACCCTAAGACTAATGACATGAAGTTGATGTGGTTAGCTATACAGATACTATTGATACCAGATTATATCTTTGTTATGAAAGACAAGTTATATCTAGCAGAGGTAAAAGGTACACTTAGGTTTAAAGAAAGTGACTACCTACATTTAAAAGAGATGTATGAAAGGTCAGAGCCTTATGACAATGTAAGAGTAGGCATAACTTACTTCGCTCATCCTGATGCTAAACCTGTTTGGTTATCTTTTACTAAGATAAATGCACAGTGGAATGACGAAAGAATACCTATTCAGTACTATCCAGAGTTAGACTTTCAAGGAAACAAGAAAGCATATAAGATGTTATTGAATAACTAAAAGCCTATAAACACTGAAGATTTACTCCTCTTAGGATTCGTTTTAAGAGGAGTATTTTTATTAGTGGCACTATGTACCACAAGATTGTACAGTTTTTATACAATTACCTTAGTTGTTTAAACTGGGTAGTAATTATCCCAACCTTTATCACTGATTGTAAAAGTAAGAACTCCTGGATGTGACCAAAGTCCAGTCTGTGCAGTAAAATCTATGCTCTTATCTATAGATGGTGCTTGAAACCAAGTCCTGTCACCTTGTTGTTTCATTCTTAGGTGATGGTAATGAGCAGTTACTAGAATCTCCGAGTCACCACTAGGTAGAAATCCAAACATCTGTCCTTTCCACCATGCTTCTATCTTTGCCTCTGGGTTTCCTCCACGATTACCACTCATGTGTCCATGAGTAAAGCTACAAGACTTACCCTTAATCATTAATGTCTGGTGAAATCCCTCTGGTATGTTTACTTCTACCTTGCCATACCTATCTGGGTTAGCAGACATTATCTCTCTGCATATCTGTAGGTGCATAGTATCAGAGTTATCTAATCTTGATGTAGCTACTTGACCTTTGCTTGTCCTAGACATTTCTCCATGATTACCTGGCACACCTGCAAGAACTAGCTTGGGTGCATGAGGTAAGAAGGTGTCAATCGTTTTCATAATCATTGACCTAGCTAATGCGTATTGCTCAATTAGAGAGAGAGAAACATTGTGTGGTTGGCTTTCGTAAAAATGTGGCGTACAGTTTTCTGTAAGGTCACCTAAACCTACCATATAGATTTCATCTATCTGTACTCCAAGTTTACGCAAGTCTTTAATCCTGTTTACTCCATCTTGTAATGCTCTATCGTATCTCTTGATAGTGTTCTCAACTCCATAATCTTTTTTTCCGAGTTGCCAGTCACTCATAAACCACATGAATGCTGTGTCACCTGCATTGTATTTCTTCTTTATGGGTGGTTTTTTCTTAGCATGTTTAAACAGCTCCTGAAAATATCTATCGTGTCCAGGTTTCTTCTTACGAACTATACCTTTAAACGCATAAAAGGTTTCTACTGTTCCACCTTTAAGTTGTGTGTTCCAAGATGATGCTCTTACACTACCTTCAATTTCGTAGTGTTCGGGGTCGAATCCCCATTCTTTTAATATAGAATCGAATTTATTTCTGTAGTTTGGGTCTGTTCCTACATGAGTAATCTCACCTAGACCAGTCTGTTCATTGACTTCTAGTCCTGGTTGCCACCCAGTTTTGTAGAAATTATTTCCCCATTCTTCTGGTATTTTAGGCACTATACCTCCTTTGCCCTGTCAATAGTATTATACAGGACAAAGAAGATTAGTTAGTTATTTAGATACTTTTTGAGTACTAGAACCACCTATTTGCTTTTTAGCGTATGTCTTTACAACAGCAAGAGCAGCAGCTCCTCCTGATAAAGCAGCTAACTGGACTGTTTCAGCTTCAATACCTACTAAAGGTGCAATAGTTAATGCACCAATAAAGGCTTCTATGAATGTCCAAGCAACTCGTTCTAGCATATCTTTAAGTTCGTCACTCATTCTATACTCCCATGCTTCGTTCCAAGGAGTCCACCTCACATCCTTCTTGAATGTCCCATTAGAATCTCTTGACCTTTTATATTTTTCAAACATTAATTAATAACCCTTCCTTTAATCTTTGCATTTAAAGCTATAACACCACCATTAATTTCTTGTAATTTTTCGTATACGCTATCAGCTAATATCATGTGGTCTTTAGCTTTGTTATCTGTTGGCTTTTCTTCTAACATGTTCCCTATATTTAGGTATTCTATGCTAACTTTCTTGCCTTGTAGTAATTGATTTGCGACTTTTCTGTACATCTTTGAGTACGCAGTTCCGCTATGTCCGATAAATCCAGACTCATCTATGTCTAAATCCTGTTGAGTTTCCCCTACAATAAGACAACCACTGGTATGCTCATCTGTGTTTCCAGAGTGTATAAGTATGTAAGTAAAGTTAGGTACATCTTGTATGTGCAACATACCATAATGTGCGTTCTTATATCTTTCAGAATACTTAGCATGAAATCCACCTGTCTTTCTAAATTGAATGTCATATTTACCTTCAGGTATACAGGTTTCGTGCATTACTTTTACTGCTTGATATTGGTCTTCTAGTGTATAACATTCAAAGATACCATCAATAAACAACATTCCATTTGTTGCATCTTTACCGAACTGTGTTCTAATTACTTGTAGTTTCATTGTTCTCCTCCTTACAATGTTCATTTCCATATTTACAGTTGTGAATGTTTATGTAAGTTCCTCTGTCATTCACAAATGTTTGGCACATAAAATTACTTTCTAAAACTAATAGTCAGTAACCATATACCTAATGTAATTATAGTAGCTAATCCTGTCACTTGTTGTGCAGAACCAGTAAGTGTTAGCGTAGCTATAACTAAACCAACAAGAGTCCAACTAAGGTTAAGTGTTTCCTTAATTGCCTCTACTATCCATTTACCTAGTTGTTTAAACATCAACTTCTCCTAAATATGAAAGCTGCCATACTAGCTATTCTAGTCAAAATAACTGGCACTACAACCTCTTGCGCTTTTTCCTTTTGGTCTTGTGTCATATCATCACCTATGTTTGCTATAGTTATGTCACCTAAATCATCAAAATCTACGAAAGTTTCTATAGGATTTTCTATGAATGACTCATAAGATATTTCTGTAACAACATCAGCAAGTGTGTAGTTCTCTACATCTGTATTCTCTACAGCTCTAGCTACATATTCTTCTACAGCTTCCGCTATAACCTCATCATCTTTAACAGACTCAGCAATAATAGCTACATCCTCTGCTTCAACTTGTAATACTTCAGCGACAACTTCTACCTGTTCTTCAGTAAGCTCTGCAACATCTGCGATAGCTTCCTCAACAACAGCTTGAACTACCTGCTGTACTTCTTCAGTAGCTTGGTCTAAATTCTGTACACCAATGTCATTAACTTGTTCTAGTACCTCAACAACTTCTTCAACAGTAGCTTCCTCTACTACAATATCTTCTACAATCTCTTGTACTTCAGCTACTTCTACAGCAACTTCTTCCTCAGTAAGTTCTACAGGTTCTTTAATCGGTGCTTCAAGTATCTCTCTGTCGATATCCTCTTCAATAATTTCCTGTATTGGCTCATCCAAAACTTCTTGTACATCCTCTTCAACTTTTTCATCTACAATCTCCTCTTTTATTTCATCCTGTACTGGTATCTCCACCACGATTTCGGATGCAATGTCTTCCAAATCAAATTCAATAATTTCGAACTCAATAAGCGGTTCTTCAAACTCCACCACTTCATCTTTAAATACTTCCTCTTTAGGTGGGTCGAGTACATCAACATCATCCTCAGGAATGATGACTTCCACATCTTCTTTAATTTCTTCAACGACTACCTCCTCTTTTATAATATCATCTTTAATATCTTCTTCAATAGGTTCAGGTATATCACAATCACCACGCTCTATCTGTGCGTTAGTCATAAAGCAACCATATTCTTTTTCATTATCTATTCTCTCTTGGTCACGCTCAATAGTCCCATCATTGACATCAGCTTGTGTATAGGTCTTATCGACACCTTCTACTTTTACATCAACAATAATTTCTTCAGGTGTTGGAGGTGGTGGAGGCGGAGGTGGTGCAACATAAACTTCTTCTACTTTTGGTGGCAAAGTTGTAGTTGTTGTAGTACTTGTAGTTGTAGTTGGTGCTACATAAGTGACAACATCAACAGTTAAAGTATTACTATCGTTACAATCGTTCTCACTACCACACGCAGATAACATAAAATCATAAGTATCATCTGTTAAATTATCCCAAGCTAAAACATAATCTGTATTTGATTGTTGTCCTTCTAATGTCCATTCGCTTGCATTAGAGAGCTTGTAATACATTTTATAAGTACTAGCACTAACAAAACCATTTGTAGAAGCTGCCCACTCAAACTTTATTCCATCTTCTCTATTCATATCATAAGAAGATAAGGTAACAGAAGCAGGTTTGTTCTGTATTGTAATGCTTACTGTTGGTGTCCATTCTGAATAACTTGCATTTGTGTCGTTGTCCGACCTAATTGCAGCGTGAAATAAACCATGAGCTTCATTAAAGACTGCATTTAAGTAACTAGCAGTAAATGTAAATTCAGTATTGAGTGCGTTACTATCTCCAACATTACCTGTTGCAATACCATAAGGTAAACTGACTTCATCACTCAAACCAAAACCTATTGCGTATCGTTCAGCAGGGTAATCTTCCATTTGGTCAGAAGCGTCCCAATCTGCTTTGACTGTACCATTTTCATAGTCAACAGTAAGAGTTAAGTTACTAGGTGCTTGTGTAGGTACATGGTATGCAAATACAGGGGTAGGTATTAATAAAAATAATGCTAGACAGAGTCTTAGCATTATCTACAACAGTTCGCTTCTATCCACGCAAGTCTAGTTTGTATTTCTCTAACTACATTTAAGTCTTGGTCCTGGTCTATAAGTTGTGTTTCAAGACGAGTAATTTGTTTTTTGATATCGTCCCATTCCCATTTTTCAATTTGAACATATTGATTAGTGTCATTAGTTATTTCTAATTTCTGCACTTTTTCAAACAGAACAGCTATATCGCCTTGTACGAATGTGCTTTCTTTTAGCATTTCAAAATCTACTTCAACTTGATTCATTCTGTTATCTATGCCTTTAAGTGTGTCAACGATTTCAGTAGCAGTAGATAAACCTGCACCAATAGAACCCATAAGAGCTATAGCTGTGGCTATTAAACCTAGATTATCTTTTATCTTAGACAGCACTACATCACCAGTGCTGCGACAACCCCACCTATTGCAACAATTAATGTAAGTACTTTGTAAAACTCTTGCTTGTCTAACTTAGAATCTAGCTTATCTTCTATTTTATCTAGTCGGTCAATAACCATATTGAGAAGTTCCTTTTGGGTATAGCCATTGTTGTTTGTCATTTATGGTAAATCATCATGGGATAAGAAATCCCATTCCTTATCTATGTTACTATCTAGGTCGTAGTTGCTTAATCTTTTAAGATAAGAACTAATTTCTTTTAAAAAATACCCTAGTAAAAATCCAATTATAAAATCCATTCTTGGATTATATCATAAGACTAAGGTAGCGTGGTGGCACTACCTTAATCTTTTTTGGTGGGTAATATTTTTTTTATTGGTTTATTATCTACAAAATGTATTTTTAATTTATTTATTGCCTTATTATATTCATCTTCAGATAAATATAAATTATTTAATTTTAATTTACTATCTTCTCTTTTAAAAATATGACAATGAATTAAAGGTTCTCCTGCTTTTAAAACAAAATCATTCTTTAATATTTCAAATGGAAAAGAAATAAAACCCCATTTATCAGCTTCTACAATTCCACTTAAACATCTTATTTCATTTCTAAAATGATAAAAAGGGTCAGAATAATATATACTGTAGCCTTCAGGTATTTCTATATAATAAGGCAAATTTATTTTTAATATTTTACCATCCATAGTTTTTTTTAAATCCATACCTACTGTTTGAGATTTACTGTGACTACCTAAATGATTATCTAAATCATCTAAGTATGCCTGTCTAGCAGAAAAATCCCACCTTTGTTGAAGAATATTTCCATCATCATCTAGTTCTGTAGCAAAATATAAATCTGCCCATAAAGGAATAACAAAACCATCAGATAAAATATCTTGAATAGCAGGACAAGATTTTGCATTTATATTGTCATATTTCATAGGGTTCATCTGATGTTTAAATTCTTCTAACTTTGTAACTATTCTCATATTTTTATACCAATCAGGTTGCATTTTATTAGCTAATACAGGTGGATAATTTTGTAAAAATATTTCATTTTGTTTTTCTTTAGGAATGAAATTAATATTCATAATAATTTTTTAGGTCGCCTTTTAACTATATCTGCAAAATAACTACTAACATTACTTACAAATTTAGTAATCATAAAAGTATTTCTTAAATATTTATTTGCTTCTTCACTTAATTCTTTATACTGTAAATTTATATTTTTATTAAACACAATAAAATAAAGAGGTTTATTTTTTTTATATTTTATTACTGCTTTTTTACTTGGGTCTAATATTATCCAAGCACTACTAATAGGTCTTAACCAATTAGTTATATTAAATGCACCTGTAACAAACTGCACATTTTCTGTTTCAATATTAGGTGGAGTTAAAAATAATTCTATGTCTTGATAATCAGTTCTAAAAATATAAGGTGTTGTAAATTGAAATGTAATTACATTTTTATTATTTACATCTAATGTAATCATATTATTTATTGCATTAGATAATTCTGTTGTTTGTGGTGAATTTTCATACTTATATTTATATTCATAACTATTTGTCTTTGGATTTTTTTCTATTTCAATAGTTATATCTAATGGAGAATTTACATAATATATTCTATTATTTGCACTAGATACAGCAGGACAACCTATAGTTTTAGATATACTATATTTTTTAATATTTTTAAAAAAACCTTTAGATACATTTATAAAATCTAGTTTATTATCAATGTGCCAAGCTACATCTATAAGTTTATTTTTGTTAAATAATTTCATTGTCCACCTTTATTTTAATTATATTATATTTTAATCACCATCAGGATTAGGAACATTAGGATATGTTATTAAATCCCAAGTTTGTAACACTTCATTCCAAGCGTAAAAACTATCATCATCAGGGCGTGCTATAGGTGCTTCCCAATCTGCGTTTGCTTCATTTAGTGTCCAACTATTAAATGGTTTTGGGGGTAAAAATATATCTCTTTCTTCATCATAACTGTAACCTACACTAGCGAAGTTACCTTTTAAAGGGGTGCCACCTAATTTATGTGTATTGTTTATTGTATTGTAAGATGTTTGTACCCAATTACCTGGTTTGTTTAAAGTATTATTAATATAGTTTTGTCCATCATTTTCAAATTCATCAGAAACAACAATAATAGTTTCTACTAAATTATTTTCTTCATTTACTTTTGCAAAATGTGCCATAAATACTCCTAATCTATTTGAAAACTTCCTGAACTATTATAAGTCCATATTGTATAATCTCCTGATGTTGATGAAGAACCACCTGATTGTGTAACAGAAAAAGAACTTCCCATTGATGTTAAGTATCTTAAAATTACTACACCTGAACCACCGCTTCCTGAACCTGCATGACCACCAGTATATATTCCGCCACCGCCACCTGAACCTGTGTTTGCACTACCGCTATTTGTTGCAGAACCACCACCACCTGAGCCACCTGAACCTGAGTTACCACCACCTTGATAATCCCAACCTCCGGCACCACCGCCTGCTCTAGTTACTGCTGAACCTGTTATAGAAGATGATAAACCTGTACCACCAGCACCTGAAGTTGAACCTGACCTATTTCCACCTATTGCACCGGCACCTCCGCCTCCACCGGCTTCTCCACCACCGCCACCTTGACCACCATTATTACCTTGATTTGCTGTTCCTAGTCCTCCAGTATAAGGACCACCACCATCAGCAGCACCGCTACCTCCACCTGAGCCACCTGTGCCACCTGTTGTACCACTCCAACCACCACCATAGCCTCCTCCTAGAGATGTTACATCTATAGAACCACCAACAATAGAGCTATCATTTCCATCATTTCCACTATTTGGACTACCATAACCTGACACACCACCGCCACCACCACCAACTGTGATTGTGTATGATATTCCTGTGTCTAAAGCTATTTGTGATTCAGTAGTAGTAGCACCACCACCTGAATTTTCTCCTGATACAGAGTTACGATAACCTCCTGCACCACCACCGCCACCTCTGTTACCTCCACCTGAAGCTCCACCTGCTATGACTAAATAATCCATAGGTAAACCTTGTAGTTCAGCTTGGTTTTCTCCTATTAAATATTGAATATCTTGTACTTGAAAAACTCCATTATTTTGTGCAACAGTTTGTGAAGGTGCATCTTTACCAATGTGTCCAAAAGTATTACTTGCCATGTTTATTAAACCTCTAAACTGTTATGTCTAATACAGAAATAAATGCTTCTAAATCGCCTGATGCTGCTACACCTGTAATTTTAACTTGTTCTCCACTAGCTAAAACTATCTTAGATGAACCTGCTAGTTCAATAGAACTATCAGCACTTACAACCATAGTTGATGCAATATCAGCTTTCTTAGTTGTACCATCACTTTCATAAATAGTAACAGTAACATCATCTGCTGCAGTACCATCTATATTTGTTACTCGCAAAGACAATACTATAGAAACATCATTAGCATCTGCTGATGGTGCTGTATATAGTAATTGTTCGCTGCTTGTAACTGCGAGAGAATTATTTTTAAATTGTTCTGCCATTTATATCTCCAATATAATTATATATCTCCCATTACTATAGCACGAGTACTTGTCTGTGTCACGCTTGTAACAATAAGTCCTTCGTAACTTACTCTAAGTGCGTAGCTGAGAGTTCCACTACTACCTGTATCTGGTAATAAATCTATATCTTCATCAATAGGTTTATTACCAATAGTATCTATTCCTAAACTTCCACCTTCTTTAAGCATCAATAGTATTCCCATTACGACAAAGCTATTACAAGTCCTAGACTTGCACCTTTATTTGCTGCAATTTGTGTATCTGTATATGTTTTAATTGCTTTTGCTGAAGCTAATGTATCGTCACTACCACTAACAGAACTAATGTCTGTATCTAGTACGCCTGACTTTAAGTCAGCTACATCTATGTTAGATATAGAGTTGCCTGTTCCTTCAACATCAAAAGTTTTATTTGTAAGTGTTGCAGTTGATGAGGCAGTCATACCTGCATCTACTCTGTCATGTAAATCTTCAAACATTTCTTTTATGACTGCCATACGAACTACTGTTCCATCTACATGAGTAGGGTCTGTTGTATGTCTACCTTCTACATCTCTAGTCATAGCAGATACTGTTGTTCCTGATGCCCCTGTTACCAAAACTACTTCTCTGTTAGAAGCATTGTCAGGGTCTATAACTAAGTAATAAGGTGCTGCAATACCTGATGTTCCATCTGATGTAGGTGCTGCTGTAAGTGTCATAGATGTTGCACCTGATGCGAGAATACCATTTAAAGTAGACTCATAAAAGTTACTAAATTTTACTTCTTGTGCTGTCAATTAAGCTCCAAATCTCATTAATCCTAATGCGTTAATACCAAACACTTCAGTACTTGTCACATCTGTGATAGTAGGTTGTCTAGTTCCACGCACAGTAATTATAGCATACTGTGTTACGCTTCCTCTTTCAACATTAGAATTAATTGGATAACTAATTCTCTCTACCACGCCTCTTATAATTTCTGCAGGGTCAAATAATTCTAGTGTTACAGAGTCACCTTCTTTAGAACGCAACGCTGAGTAAAGCACATCTCCTAAACCTTTAACCTTTACAGGTTTTCTTCCTGGTCTTTCTACTCTATCTGATATATTGATAGGTATTTGTGCTACTACTAATTCAGGTCTAGCCAATGCACGAAACTGTACTGACTTCACTTTAGGTGTATCTGCACCTGCTTCTGATTTAAGTATTACTTTACCAACTATATACCTTGATACTTCTGCAATCTGTTTCTCTGTGTCACCAACACCTGCAGCTTGGTCCAATGCTAATTGAAATGAACCATCTGTAGGATTATCTAATGCTTCAAACTTAGTAGAGTAATAAAGCTCTACTGATGTATTGTTAGGTAAAGCGAAGGTAGATACCTCTGCACCAACAAACTGTTTACTCTCTGCTGTAAAGAAATCTGCTGCAGATAATACTATGTAACCTTCACTTTCATAAGTAGATGTTTCAAGAAATACACCACCAGTTGTTCCTTGAACTAAAGCAAAAAACAATCCTGCTACCTGTTTTATTCCATTTACTGAACCAGTACCTGGTATTCTTAAATCTCTAGCTAATCCTGCTGTAGGTAAATAATATCTCCACAAATAAGTTTCAGTTTCACTTTCTCTTACACCTACATAAACACTATCTCTTGATGCAAACATAGAGTGTGGAGAAGCATCAACACCATTATCCCATTCTTTTAACAACTGTCTATTTGCAAGTACATACAGGTCATCTGCAACAGTTAAATCACTTCTATATAGCCTACCTATATTAGTTCCAACTTCTCTAGTTCCAAAAATTATAATACCTTCTAACGCTTCTATAGCAGTTACTTGTTCATCACCAATGTGTGATTGACCTTGAAGTTGTAGTGTTCCTGAAACATCTTTAAGTGAGTATATATTTCCATCTGTACTAGCAGCTAATAAAACTGCACCTGCATCTATTACACTTGTAATGTCGTGTGTAGGTTCTACAGTTACTATTGCACTAGATGTTTGAAATACGCCAGTAAAGTTTCCTGTATAAGGGTTTGCTTCCCACAGATATTCTGCAACTGCATCTTTTCCTGTTACAACTAATCTTCCTTTCACAAAATGAATACCAGTAAAATAACCAGTGATTGATGAACCTAAACCTTCAACTGTCCAAGTAGAACCATCATAGTGTATAAGTTCTTTATTAGTAGAACCATCACCAGTAACTACAAAAACATTATCACCAAAAGCAACCATACCTTTTATATCGTAAGATACATTTGTAGATGCAACTGTACTCCAATTAGCAGCATTATCTGTACTTAAATATATTGTCTGAACATCACTAACATAAAGATTGCCATTTGTTGTTCTAACAACATATTGTTCTGTACCTGTAAAAGTTAAACCTTTACTTTCCATAGTATGTAGTAAATGGACATGATAAGAAGTTTCATCATCTCCATGAAATACATCTATACCTTTGCTATCAAAAAATCTTGTTGTATCTTTAGGACTACCATTAGCTCTATGTGCTGTATCTAATCCCTGTCCACCTGTAAAGTTATTCCTAGAATAAATACGACCTAAGTTAGATGTAAAATCTTCAGGGTTTTGTTTAACATTTATCTGACCTTCTTGTACATCTGAGGATTGTATCTGCAT
>Ga0208428_1000407_pt1 | contig 20447 bp, 22 predicted proteins | sample DEB08_DNA_11_FD_184535 | JGI IMG/M metagenome (GOLD analysis project Ga0208428, IMG submission 184535) | Aqueous microbial communities from the Delaware River and Bay under freshwater to marine salinity gradient to study organic matter... | ecosystem: Environmental > Aquatic > Marine > Coastal ... | reverse complement strand
CGGAGCATTACGTAGGTTGCGTGTAAGCAAATTCTTCAAGACCTCGGCCTTTGCTTGATGCACTTCGTCAATTATTATTGTGCTTACACCGTCTAAGAACTCTGCAAGTGTCAATACTGCTGTACCATCCTTGCTTTTCTTATCTAGTATGTTAAGACTTTGCCAAGTGCATATGGTATGCGTTTTGGATAGGTCTTTCCTATCGCCAAAGTATACGCCGCAGTCCAGCCCGCAATTTCGGTAATCTTCTTCAGTTTGTTGCACAAGAGATTTGTTTGGTACAACGACAAGTGTTCGTCCATATTTTTCCGCTATGTGTGAGAGTGTTGCGGTGGTAATAGTTTTACCAGCGCCTGTTGCAATCTCCTGTAGAGACTGCGGATTCTTAACAAAATTATTTATAGCTTCTACTTGATAATCTCTTAATACAATATCTTCACCTGCTGCAGGATGTCCTTCAGGCCATTTTACTCCTTGTTGTTTCCAATAGTCTTCTTTTATAGGTTGGAAGTCTAGTGTAACAGGATGCCTGCGATCTTCTATGTCAGAGATCTCTACATTATTGTTTTGCAATATCTCTACGATTGTATTGAGATGATTGACGTATCCTGTACCGCCTATACCAAAAAATGCTACCTTTCCATCCCATCTACCGAGTTTATACTGCGGCATGTAACGTGCATATGGTACTTCAAATTTAAGTGCATTTGCAAGTTTCCTACGTATCTCAACTGGAAGTCCTTCTAACTTAATATTGACTTCATCTTCGATAATTAATTTACATGATGTCATATTTCTGTTGTTTTTTGATGAATCCAAGTAGTAGGTTGAGTATCAAAGTGAATGACTAGTTCACATTTATTATAATATGTTGACACAAGTCTGCTATGTCTTATACTAGCTAAAAGTAATGTTGTGGTTGGCTGCCATTTACTAATAAGTAAAGGCTTAGGAAGTTTTTCATTATTAATAATAATTACCTGTGTTGCTTCTGTAATTTTGTTATTTAATTTAAACTTTTTTACATTTTCGTTAAAGTCGATATTATTTCCAGATATGTTGTCTAGTCTAAACAGTACGCTTATGTCTTTTATATCTATGAATTTTTGTAAACTGTCTATCAAATCAACTAGATCTTGATTTTCTTGTCCTTTAGATAAAATTACTAACAAAGGAAATCTTTTAAGTTCATTTATTACATTACACACATCAAAAAAAGTATGTATAATTTTTGACATGAATATATTTTTATTTTCAAGTTTTGCAATTTTTTCTGCCAATGGCGTAAGCATCGAAAATGATCTATTTAATTCGTTACTATCAAATAAATTTAATCCAAGAATATCTTTCCTGTCATAATATAATGCAAGATTTTTTACAGTAGGAACTCCTAAGATTTTTATTGCATATTCTTCAGCAATTTTTGATGTATTGACAAATTTATAATTTACAATACCCGGTATAAAATCATTTTTAGACTCAATAAATTTTTGTATAATATTATAAAAATTTAGCAATTCTTCATCAATTTCAAAATTACATTCTTTTAATCTATCTACAATTTCAAATACATTCTTCTCATTTAATTTTAAAAAATGAGTTTTCGATTTACTATCATAATCATTCCTATCTTGCAAAGATTTTATAAAATTTATATGCTTTATCATTTTATTAGAGTAAGGAAATGTAATTCCTATCATTACTTTCTTTTCATTATCGAATAAAGTAAACGAATCTTTTTCAACCAAAAAAACTTTTTTAGATCTGTCTATTTCTCTATAGGGATGTCTTAAATTATCTAATCCGTCATTAATATCATAACCATTTTTTGAGAACTCTTTTTCATATTCTTTTACCTTCTTTTTTGCCAAGGAATGCTGTCTATCAGTTAAACCTATGTTTTTTTTAATTTGACTTGTTAAACTAGTAATTAATTTTCTGTCTCGTGTGTCAACATCTAATGTTGATAATATTTCAATATAATCTTCAATAGTCATAAAAATCCTAACAAAATATTATTATATATTATTTGAAAGCTTTCGTCAATCTGTTTAATGGCTCACCGGTACTAATTTCGTCTAAGGTCCATTCAGTATAGCTAAGATCATTTAACCACTGATATCTATCAGGTTTTGAAGGATTGTTAATTGTTGAAAAATTTTGATTACTTACTTCGTAGGCAAGACTAGAAGTACTCGTAAAAATTGGGATGCCGTTCATTGCTGCTAGGATTGCAGGATTACTACTATGATTTACAAGTGCTGTGTAATTTTCAAATATCAAATCATAATCATCATAAGTGTTGAATAATTTTTTTGGATACTGAATTTTAACATTTTTAAAACCTGCTAAATCAATTCTTATAGGATTACGAGGATGGGGACGTACTACTATCTCTTTATCAGTATGCATCCTTAAAGATTTAATTGTATCATTAATGTAATTCCTTCCATAATTAATATCTTTCCATTGTCCACTTTTTAGATGTTGGCATGCAATTAGTATAGGTCCGGTATTAGTTTTCCAATCATGTAATTTCAAGTTTAATTTTTTTACACGTTGATCATTATTCAGTTTTTCTCCAAAATATGCATCTCTATTAACACCATTTACTGCAACTTTCCATGTAGTACCACGCCTAAAGCATCCTATCTCTAAGACAATAATTGGCTTATTTTTTTGTCTACATCTGTCCCAAATAAGTTTATTCTTCGTCATCCTTCCGGACCAAAGTACACTCCATATAACTTCAATATCAGATTCCATATTTAAACATACAGAGTATCCAAGTTTTTTTACTCCTTGGGCAAATGCTTCAAATACAGGTTTAGAATTTAATGCTCCGTTTGCTGTCCAAAGACCAAATTTCATTGTTAAATACCTTTATACTATTTAAGAAAGATTTGCCTATGAAAAATATTTTAGCAGTTACAACATTTAACAAAGAAGGTTTAGATTTGTACGGACAAAGATTCCTAAACTCTTTTGCACAAAATGTAGACAAGGAAATACGATTAATTTGTTATGCAGAAAAATGTCAGCCGGAAAATCCTAGCCCAAAAAACATATTAATTTTAGATCAGGAAGAAGCATTACCTAACCTTGTAAGATTTAAAAAGACATGGCAGGATGTTCCAATGGCAACTGGCACCTGTCCGTGGCCTCAACGGCGTCCGAGAGATCATCACAAAACTTTTAAATGGGATGCAATAAGATTTTCCAATAAAGTTTATGCAGTGTTTGATGCTTGTGAAAGAGCAGAAGATTGGTGCGTATGGATAGATGCAGACTCTTATGTTCATAGTCCGTGGTCATATGAAGAATTTAGTTCTATACTACCAGATAATGTTTGGTTAACATATGTAGGTAGAGGAAAAGCATCTGCGACATGGCCTGAATGTGGATTTTATGGTTTAAAAGTATCTGATGCAAAATGTAGACAATTTGTTGCGAATTTTAAATACATGTATGAAAATGCCAACATAGGAATTTTTAAATTAGAAGAATGGCACGACAGTTATGTATTTGGTCATGTATTAGATAAATTTAAACAAATGTATCCAGACATGCACGATTACACTAAAGACATGATGTTAAAGCAGGCAAGTACAGGCGGAGGAGGTCATCCTCTAATTAATACTGTTCTTGGAAAATGGATTGATCATTTAAAAGGTGACAGAAAAAGATTACAAAAAAGTAAAAAGAATGACTTGACTGTACATCGAGCAGAAAAGTATTGGAACTAATCTGTTAATTTAAAGCGTTTTTCTAATATTTCATTATCAACTCCGTCTTTCGCTCCAGCTTTCATGTGATCAATGTATGGAGCTAAAACACTTTTTGGAATTGGAGTTTTAAGTTTATGTAGATTTAAGTTCAACATTTTATTACCTTTTGCTTCCAAAAGTTCTACGGTCTTACCATAGACTTCACCGTCGTAAAATCTGCGTAGATCGTGATACTTGTCATTTACATAAATGTCTCTATATGTATCAACAAATTCTTGGAAAGCTGGATGTTTTTTGTTAAGTATAAAAAATCCTGTTTCGCAACTATGGAAAATTTTTCCATCAACGTCATGCCACACTGAAAAATGTGTACTCAACACATCCTCTGGTGCAATTAGATTTAAAAGTTGGTCTGGTATGTCTGTTTTTATAATTGTATCAGCATCAATCCAAATTAATCTATCGCAATCTATTTCTGCACAGCCTTTTATGATCGACCATGCTTTTTTAGAAAATTGTTTAACTTTCTTATTTTGATGCCTAGCTTGGAAATCCCAATATTCTTTTGGCATATGCCATCCCATAGATACAATAGTTTTTACCTTAACTTCAAAATCTCCTTCATTGTATACATGCATAGGAGTATGAGCTGACCAACCATGTTTATAACTTCTTAACATAGCTCTACCTACATGATCATAGTAGGCTCTATTCATGCTTGTTACTGCTGCAAAATTCATATATATTCCTTAATTATATTCCATGCTATTCCGTTTTTTAAATCAGCAAAATTAAAATGACACATTGCAATTTTTTCAATCCATTCCTGTCGGTCGGGCAAAAGCGGACTTTCAATAAATTTTAAATCTGTATTACATATATCAAATGCTTGGCTATCTTGTGGTACCGGATCTGTTACAAATACAGGAATTCCCTCAATTGCACTAGCTACTCCAGGACTGCTATTATAAGTTATGCATGCCCACGCATTTTTTAAATCATCTTGTAGTAATTCATTTTTACTTTTTTTTACTCTATATTTCCAAATTAATTGATCTAAATTAAACTTACGATCGCCTGGATGCCCTCTTACAATTATTGGCCGGGTGGTGTACGAACGTAAACTTTTAATAACCCAATCAAACCATTCTATAATAGGTTTTCCTTTCATTGACCAACCGCCATTTCTTTGTAAACAAATTAATATATGTTCTCCTTGTGATCTCCAAGGTTGTAAATCTATATTATAATCTTTTTTAATTTGTTGCCATCTTTCTGGTAAAATTGTTTTAGTAAAATAATTTCCTGTTGTAGGAAATACGTCATTTAAACTAAATCTTAAATAATTTGAGGAATTTGATTTATCTAAATATAAAAATAAATTACTATCTACTGTAAGGGTTTGTTTACCTATTTTTTTTTGAGAAGCAATAATTTCTTTTCTAAACATCAAATGTGGAGTTCTTCCTGAATCTTTATGTACCCATCCTTGTATGACCGCTAAGTCAGCCGGTTCCCACGATCTTGTACGAATTTCTTTACTTTGAGCATCTACACCAACTCCAATATGAAAATTTGTTAGAACCAAAGATTTTTCTTTTTTTGTGTTAGAAGAAGGAATACCCCCATAATAAACCCTAACTTGTTTCATAGTCTATTGTGTCTGTTCTTAAAAAATCTTTGCCAGTCATGTCCTTATATTCATTACACCATTCGACTGAAAGATGCTGCATATAATATTTGTTAAACCAAGGTCCGCCTTCGGTATAATGTATAAGTTTAGGAGGACCGTCATGATTATAATAATGACCAACTAAGTAATTCCATTCATGATGTAAACTGCCTATTTCATTGTCTTTTAGCCAACTAAACCTATGGAAGTATGCTCCATCTTTTGTTTCATCGTTTACTAACTCTTTGGTCAAAATTTTATTACTAGGATGGCCACAATTAAACAGCATAACACTTGACCAATTTTTCCTAGGATACCTAGACTGGGTTCTACCATCCATTTTTACTGTATGTGTAGGATTGAATTTGTGTTTTACAACCATTACAGCATATTGATCATCTGCTAATTCAAATAATTCTGTAATGTCTGATTGTAAAAGCATGTCGCAATCCATAAACAACGCCCAACCTTTATGTTCCATTAATGCAGGTACAAGGAAACGTGTAAATGTAAATTCAGTAGAAGCTAATTTATCTATAGGACGGGTATACCAATTTTCTGCTTCAAGATCTTTTTTAATTAAAGGTTTTATAGTTGCATCTGTAGTTCTTTTTAAGATGCTATGCTTGCAAACTTGATAAGCAATGTCTTCTCTTGGATCGTAACCTATAAATATTTTTTTCATAAATTAAATTTTAATTCGCATGTATGATACTTATCGCACTCGTATATAGTTTTTAATATTTTTACTTCAGGAGGAAGCAATATTTTTACAAAATCGCTATTTTTATATTTTCTTATTCTTATATCAAAAATATATTTTGTATCGTTATGGCTATGTTTTTTTATAAATTCGTAGTAAGTATTTAAAGGATAATGGAATCCGCAAGACATAAAGGAAGTAATTAAATCAAATTTTATTGAATTGTCTAAATCTAAATTATCAGCATCTACTAGATGGTACTCGGTATCTTTAAAAATTATTTTTTGTTTTTCAACAAGTTTTTCTTTTATCCAGTAATGGGCAAAATTTGCAGCATCTGCATTCCATTTTGCTTTTATGGGATTAATTTTTAAATTATTATTTCTTGCATCTCCTTCTATTATCCAAACTTTAGAATCAAATTTATCAGCTAAAATTTTAGCTTTGTGTCCATTGCCTCCGCCGATATCGCAAAGTTTGTTAAATTGAAAATTATCAAAATGATCTATTACTTCTTCTAACATGTGTTACCTTTCGTTATATGTGTATTTAATAAATATAGTATGCAAAATGTTACAGTTGTCTGGAGAGCATGCGATGCTAGGTTTGGAGTTCATGCAAAAGATAGATTTTTTTCAAATAGTAAAACAGAAGTTTCTATAACTTGTTTCCAAAGTTTTTATAATTCATTTAAAAATTATTTAGATAGAACTAAGTTTGTAATTATCCTAGACCGTCCTAGTCAAAAATTATTAAATTTTTATAAAACAATAGATGCAAAAATTGTAAATTATATAGGAGATTCTAAAGGAGGATTACGACAAAATATCCAAACAAGTTTACAAGAAGCCTATAATGTAACAACAGATTGGGTATGGATACAAGAAGATGATTATTTATTTGTAGAAAATGCTGCTGAGAGTTTTTTTAATCTCATTGATAATAAAAATAGAATACTAAAACAAAAAAATGATAAAATTAATTTAATCATCTATCCAGCTGACTATAGCGATAGATATATTAGAACACAGGACGGCAGGAGTAGATATCAATTATTTTTAGGTGATTACGGATATTGGAGAGAGATTCACAATACAACTTTTTCTTGGTGCATTAAAACTGCAAATTTAAATCTATTAAAAGACCAATTCCAGCAGATGTTTGTTGAAAGAAGGTATAAAAATTTTGACAGTTATCTAAGCGAAGAAATTTGGAAAGACAGTTTGATTGTTAGTCCTTTACCAAGTTTGAGTTTCCATTTAGATACGCATGTTAAACCTCCTCCGTGTATAGATTGGAAAGGATTATGGAATAAAAATGTTCATGTATGTGTGTGACTGGTTTGCGAAACACAGAGCTAAAGAAAATGGTTACTTCGTAGAAATTGGCGCCTATACTGGCAAAACTCAAAATTCTACATTTGTACTAGAAAAAAAAGGATGGAATGGATTGTGTTTTGAGCCAGTATATGGTAATTTTAGGAAACTAAAAAAAAGAAGGAAATGCGAATGTATAAATGCCGCTGTGTATGATTACACTGGGGAAATAGAATTTGTCGAAGTAGATATTTCAGGTTGGGGAGGTATTAGTGAATCTCATCAACCAAAACATAAAGAAAGATATATAAATTCCACAAAAAAATATTCTGTACCATGCATAGCGTTTAATGATGCAGTAAAATTACAAAATATAAATTATTTACAGATAGATGTTGAAGGAGCAGAATCAAAAATATTAAAATCTATAGATTGGAATTTTTATAATATAGATTATATTTGTATAGAAGATAACCTGCGAGTTGAAACAAAGGATAGTTACTATAGTAATTTAATGAAAGACCTAGGATATAAAGAAATTTATTTTGAAAAGAAAGATTTTTTATATGAAAAAATCTAAACCTTATATGAAAAGTAAAGAATGGAATTTTTTAATTACACATTTAAATTCAGAAGATATAATGTTAGAGTACGGTAGCGGTTCATCAACCATTCTGCTAGGACCCTTGGTAAAAAAATTAGTAAGTCTTGAACATGATAAAAAATGGTATGAAAAGGTTTTAAATGAAAATAATCTTGCTAATGTTGAATTGTGTTTTGTACCACCGGATAGTCCAAGGACTATACCTACTCAAAAAGAACAGTTTCTATCCTACATAAATTGGGTTACAACTAGAAAAGAAATATTTACAAAAGTTTTAATTGATGGTCGTGCTAGGCAATGGTGTGCAGAGTCAATTTTAGATAATTTAGCAGAAAATCATTTAGTATTTCTTCATGATTATAATTTAATTGAACGTCCTTATTACCAAAGGGTTTTGGATTTTTATGAGATAATAGATAAATGTCACACTATGATAATGTTAAAAAAGAAGTAGTCCTTGCTACTACATTTAGCGAAAATGGTTACAATAAATACGGTAAATCTTGGATTGAAAGTGTTAAAAAATATTGGTCTCCGGACATCAATGTACATTTATATTTAGATTTTACAGTTCCAAATTTACCATTGAATTTCAAAATCTTATCTTTTAATAGAAATTTTTCTACTATTCAAAAAAATTTAATTGAAAGGGTTAACAATCATTATAAGGAGTCTAAAGGAAAAGGTTTAGTAATTAAAGATAAAACAATTAAATTCAGTCATAAAATGTTTGTTGTATTAAATGAAATTAAAAACGTATCTTTGAAAAATTTTGTTTGGTTAGACGGAGATGTCGAAACGATAGATTTTGTAGATAAAAAATTTATTTTGAAAATAAATGACGGTAAGTTTTTAGGTTGTCAAACAGAAAAACAAACACATCGATATCCTCATATAGAAAGTGGCATATTAACTTTTGATTTAGCAAATCAACATGTAAAACAATTTTATTCTTTGTTGAAATTATTTTATACGTCGGATTTTTTGTTTAAATTAAAAAAACCATATGACGGATATGTAATTGGTTATATACTAAAAAAATATAAGTTTTCTTTTTATGATTTTAATAAAGGATTAAAAATTGTAGGTAAAACAAGTCATGCAGATGAGACATTTCAACACCCTCTTTTGCAAGAAAAATTTGTACATAATATAGGAGATAGGAAAAATTTATAAACTTGCATCTTCCATTCCTGCTACCCTTAGCTTAACAATGTTAGTAATTTGCCATTGTTTCTGATCAAGACCTTTTAGTATTCCTAACCATTTATTCCTTAATAAAGCAAATTCATTAACTATCTTTTCAAAATCAACCACATCTAGTTCTCCGTCTACATACTTTTCAACATCACGACTAGACAATGATCGTTGATAATTTTCTAAATACTTTTTGAAAAAAGAGCTTCGTAATTTCCTCAGCTCGATATTTAAATAATTTAATATAGCTTCTATTTCTTGCAATTGATTAAAGCGATGTTCTACTATGCCTGGGAGTTCTGCAGCAAGTTTTTCAACATTACCCTTGACCTTACATTCAAGTTTTGCATCTCTTAATTCAGTTTCAAAATGCAATATAGCATCCGGAATTTTTCCAATGTCTCTTGCAACTTCGCTATACCAACCCATTTGTCCTTTTAATACTCTTCATCATCCTCGTCTATGTCTAAGTAATAGGAAATTGCAATATCAAGTGTATTACAATTTCCTAATGAATTTTTCATTGCATCTTCTGTCGTTCCAAAATCTGCAAGTAGTTCTACAAAGTGTTCTGCTGCAACTGTTAACTGTTTTTTGTCACAGTGTTCACGAAACAGGCTCCAAATCTCGACTATCTGTTGTTCCGTCATTTTCTATAATCTCCTCTTCCATAGATGGAGTATTTATGTCTTTTTGTTTTTTTGGATAGTCTTGCATAACCATATCTAACAGTTCTCCAGTCCAATTTTTACGATATTCTTTGTGTTCATTTCCTTCACTGTCGGTATATCGTAATCTATTTCCATCTTTAACAAGATGTCCTTGCTTTTCAAAAAGGTCAACAAGACCACTGTAAGGATTCATACCTGTTTCATAAGGAATCTTAACCTGTACACCTTCAAACGGTTTTGCATAACGTGTTTTCATTACTTTACAAGCTGCACGGATACCTTGTACTTCAGAAGTTTTGTTACCGTCTTCATCTTCTTTTAGTTTAAGTTTTTTCATTGCAACTACAATACTACTTGCATAGATAAAACCTTGTCCGCCTGAAATCTTATCATCTGGATCAAACATGTCTTGGCTAGCGTATGTATGATTAGTTGCTACAAGTCCTACGTTATGACTGCCAAACATGTTTACACAATTCCTTACAAGTGCAGTAAGTGCTTTAGGTTTCCTACCCATATCACCTTTAAGATCGCCCTTGCCAAATTGATCAACATCAGTTGGTGTCAGTAACATACCTAAGCTGTCAATAACAAACAATACTTTAGGTTTGTCTTCTCCTTCAAGATTTTTGTAATCATCAATAAAGACTGAGATAGTTTTAGCTACATCATCAATCATACTCATGTTTAATTTAAGTAGCTTTTTTTCGCTTGTATCAACGTTTAAATTCCTAAGCCAGTCTTCGTCAAGTGCATTCTCACTGTCAATAAGCACAACAAAAATGTCTTGGTCTTGTGCTGCTTTTACAATGTTACCTGCACAGATATAACTCTTACCTGCACCAGATTCGCCTGCAAATACACTTACTTTACCTAGTGGAATGCCTTTGTGAAAATCTCCTGAGATAAGATAGTTTAACGCATAGTTGCCAGTTGAAATCCAATCAGTTGGATCATTAAAACCAGCACTCATGCCAGTGATAGATTTTGTTAATTGTGTTCTAAATTTACTTGGGTCAAATGCTTTTGCCATAATTGTGCCTTAAAAAGTCAGAATGCAAGGAACAAATTGTTCCTTGCCGGTAATGTGTTAGTCTGCTTGTCTTGCTCGGATCATTGCAAGGATGTCTTTTGCGTTATCTCCGCCTGCGGAAGTTTCTGCTACCACAGGTTCGCTTACTGTAACAGTTTCTTCTTTTGTTTCTACTACTGTAGTTGTAGTAGGAGTAGAACTTGCATTAGTATTAGGATCTCCAGTCATTGCTGACATTCCTGCTGGACGGAAGTATTGACTCCATCTTTCGCTATCATAAGCTTCTCCGTCGACACTTGCTTCAAACATCTGTTGCATGATTTTAATCTCAACATCAGTTGGCTTCTTTGGAAGGAAATCATTTAGGCTGAACAAACCAAATGAATTAATTGCATGCATCTCTTTGTCGTTTAGTGGACGCTCTCTACGTGCCCAATTACTTGTTGAGTAATCAGCAAATCCACCTTTAGATGTTTTATTGAGTCGGAAGTCAATACCACTTGTGTAATCCGTTGGCAATTCTTCCATGTCTGGATCCATTAATGCTTGTTTAATAATCTGGAAGATCTGAGGACCAATAATAAATCTACGGATTGGATTTTCTGGTACAGTTTCTTCTTTTAACGGATCATCAGTTACAAAGCCTTGGAAAAGATATGAACGCTTTTTCCAATACTTGCGACCCATTTCTTCTAGGCTCGGGTCTTTAAACCAGCCACGTACCTCATTAAGGATAGTACAGCTCTCGCCGTACATTTCCATACAAGGAATTTGCACCTGTACTGGTTTACTGTCGGTTTCTCCTTTTACACCTGCAAAAGGAAGTTTGATCATTAGTCGCTCTCGCCAGAAAAAAGTATTGTTGTTATCGCCATCTGGAAGGAACCTAAGAGATGCAGTAGTACCCTCTGCCATATTCCAAAAGGGATAGATACCGTTATCACCACCGGATGTGTTTCCACCTTGTCTTGATTCTTGTTCTTTGAGTTTTGCTCGAATTTCTGCTAAAGTTGCCATAATATGCCTTTCTATAAATTGTTAAATGTGCCTTAGCTGTTGCCTTGAATGTGTAGCACAAACATATATGCTACACGAGTATTTACCAAATGTCAATAATTAAATTACTGATTTGATAGATTATTTGTGTTCATCTGTGCAGTGTGTGTGCCAGTATGAACTTCCGTGTTGATCGTCATGATCATGATGTTGCCATGAATTGCAATGATCATGATCATGCATTCGTGACATATGGTGTTCTCTGTGTGGTGTAGTACAAGCTGCGAGTAAAATAGTTGCAGCCGCTACAGTAAAAAATAATTTCATAATTTCCTTTTATGCTATTCCAGCAAGCTTCAAAATATCTTGTGCTTCTGTACTGTACTTATCTTTAATTCTACCAAGCTCTTCTTGATTGGCGCCATCTCTTCCTGCTTGTGCAAGTGCAGCCATACCGTTTTTGCCGTATTTCTTTTTACCAATATGATATTGTAAACCGGATTCGTCTACATCGTTTTCATATGTTCGTGTAAATTGCGGATCAACTTCGTGTATTTTATTGCCATACATCATTTTCAATTTATGGAAAGCAGAATTAGGCAATACCATTACTTCAGAATTTTCATCAGCAACTTCTATGTAACCGGCAAATCTTCTGTCATTCTGTATGTCGTAATAATCTTCCATGTTAGGAACTACAAAATATCGTCTATCACTTTTTGGTTTAGGATCAATCAAGTCTTCTTCAACATTTTCAGTTGCTTGTCTATTAAGAGTTTCTGCTGTTCCTTCTGCTTCATGCTGATTGTGTGCTTTGTGTACAACTTGCTTAGTTTTAGTATCAAATACTTTCCATTCTCCGTTAGCTGATTGTACAGCTTTAAATCGCATAGGCGTTTCGCTGAGTATACCATCAGCATCTGTATCATACCCATTGTATTCTCTAAACTTTTGATTAATAGCTTCGATAAATTGCTTGGCTGGATTGATTAAATTTTCGCCATAATCTTTTTCTACAGCAGTTAATACAGCAGTTTCTCCTTTTGGAAATTGACCTGTTTCTCTGTCATACATGCTTAGAATAAATTCAGTTACTGGTACACTTTGTTTAGGTTTTAGATCATCTTCTGATAGTGCGTTATCTACCATATCATCTGCCCATTCTGCAAATTCATTGAACGCATCTTCTTCTTTTTCTGTTTCCTCTACTTCTTCATCGCTTACTTCATCAATAATATTATCAGGAGTAATTTTTTCAGCTTGTTTCTCACTAATCAATTTATAAATGTAAGGAAATACTTCTTGTAATTCTTCGTTGAATTGCTTGATAGTTAATTGATCAATCCAATTTTCTGCAACATCTTGTGGAACTTCTTGTAGATCTTCATTACTAAAATTTTCGACCATTTCTCGATATCTGTTTTCTTTTTGGATGCTTTCGATAGTTTTCTTTACAGTTGTAATACGATCATTTACAATGTCTGCATATTCAGATAAGCCTTCTGCCATAACACTTGATCGACTTACATAATTTTTAAACTTCTTAAGTTTACCTAATTCTTCGCTAAGACCTACAATGTGCTTGCCAAAATCATCATGCATTGTGCCTCCTTCTGAGACGTGTCTTGCCATTGCCCGTGCGCCATTTAAATGCTTGATTGGATATTTAAATCTCTCTCCTTCGGCATTTTCTACATATATATTTTCTATATGTTGTGTTCGGCCACTTGCTAGATTATTATTAACTGGTTGTGAATGTTTAATGCTTAATCTAGCAGCACCTATATCTTGATAACTAGTTTTACTAGTTCCATAAAGTCGTGATTCTGTCATTGCTCCTTCTCCGGCGTTTTTAGCTAAAAATTGATAATCTCTTCTATTTAAATTACTTTTTGTTATGTCTCTTACATCAAAAGTTAATAATCTCTTTTTTGAAAAGTTTCTTAATTCTCTTAAAAATGCATACCAATTTTTCTTTGTAGTTGCATCTTGTCCTTCTACAAAATTTTGTGCATACATAATGTTCAAACTTTTTTCATCAAGAGCTATGCTTACTTTGCCCAAACTATCACCATTTTCTGTAAAATCAAAATCAAAAAATCTAGCATCTTTTGGCTCATTAGTAACATTTCCTTCTTCGTCACCTAGTGTAACGCTAGGAAATTTTCCTCTAACTTTGTTAAATAGCTCTTCGCCTATAAAATTAATATTCTTTTCCATAATTATATTTATCAATAGTTGGTACTTACAAAGATAGGCATTGGTGCCTGATAATCTTCCTCTTCGTCCATGCTTTTAAATGAATTATATATCCGTGGGTCCCAATCTCGCAATATACTTATAATGCGTAGGCATAATAACATTGCACTTACTAGATCGTCACTCTCTTCTGCTTTTGCTCTATATGTGGTTCCTACAGCAACAAAATTTTTCAATTCACTTATTAACGGAGCACTTGTAATTTGTAATTTATTATTTTCGATCATTACTTTTAATTTACTACATGCTGTTAATTTACTGCTGTGTGTAGTATTAAAACCTTTCCTAAACTTCCTTACATGGCCTTTACGTATAGGCTCACTAATAAATAATCCAGGTATATTTTCTTCACCAAAATCATTAATTACAAGTAAAGCTGCTTCTCCGATAGCATTATTTTCAACGCTCCAGTATATATTTGTTGCGTTTTTTGTATGGCTAGCAATATAATCGCAAATATCTTTTAACACACGGATCTGTCCTGGTATTGCAGTTGTATTGTGTCTCCATTCGCCTACTTGTTTATATGTAGGTAATTCTATTATTTGTATAGCAGCATAATCACCACCAGTTCCCATACTAGGATCTAAACCTACTACATATGTTGCATCTGGTTTTATTTTGTCGTACCATCGGGTCTGTCCCATATTAACAACAACCTTAGATGCCTCCATTGTAGCAAGTGTCATGCTATTAATAAGTGTCTCATCGTAAACTAAAAACTCACATTGATATTCTCTGCGGAAACGTTCTTCGCCAATGCGTCCCATTTCAGCTTCACGCCATTCGTCGTCTCTATCAGGATGCTCATCCCATTGGACTGTAAAACTATGGAATCCATTTAGTCCTAATTCTTGTTCATTTCCATGATCGTCATACTTTTGTTCTGCTTGTTTCCAAATTGTTGCAAATGTATCTTCGTCTGAGTTTGGTGTACTGGTGATAATTGCACGACCACCAGTTGCGAGGGTAGGTGATATACTGGTCCAAAATTCTTCTGCAATGTTTGGAGCTACAAACGCAAACTCGTCACAGTATAATAAAGATATACTCATACCTCTGCCAGTGTTATCTGTTGTAGTTGCACTTACAATACGAGATCCGTTTTCAAATTCAATGCTACCTTTGTTATAACTAATTACTCCTGCTCTAATATAATCTGGACACATTTCATACACATATCTAACCCTTTGCATAATTTCTTGTGCGCCTGTATATTTGTGGGCAGCAATTAAAATTGTTTGATCAGGGTTAAACATTGCAAACCAAGTTAGATAAATTGCAGCACAAGTAGTTTTACCTGTTTGTCTTGGCAACATGTTAATATTAAATCTATATTTGTGATATGTATCAAAAAGTCTAACTTGATATTCAAAAGGATCAAATTTTAATTTGCCTTTAACAGGATGTTGTATGTATGCAAAATTTCTAGAGAAATATAAGTATCCATCTTGAGGATCCATGCATTTCATAAGATCCTCAATTTGTTCGTTTGTAAAAGTTTCTGTTTGATTTGCTTTTTTAGTTATTACGCCGTCAAGTGATTTACTCATTTTTCATTACATTTGACCGGTTTTTGATCTCAACCAAGACATTGCATCGCCAGTTTTATTTTGCAAGAAATCATACATTGTTCTAGCTCTTTCTGGTTTATATTTACTCGCAAAAACTTGCTTCAACATTGCATGAATGTCCGGACTTAAAGATGCTTTTGGCGATGCTGCTTTCATTCCAGGTGCTGCTGCTGTTCCAGGCATTTTTGCCATTCCAGGTGCTGCTGCTGCTTTTCCAGGTGCTGCTGCCATTCCAGGTGCTGCTGCTGCTTTTCCAGGTGCTGCTGCTGTTCCAGGTACTTTTGCTTTGCCAACACTCATCGGCCCCTTGTGCGCCAACCTTTTATTTCCTGTTTTAGGTCTATGCACCCTGTTTAGATCACGCTCTGATATTTGGGAATATTTTTCTAATAGATTATTTTGCAAAATAGCTTTTAATTTTGTTTCAAAAGCAATTGCTGGATCTTTTACACGTTGAGCAGCTCTTTCTTTTTTCCTATTTAAGCCACCAGATAAATCCTGTAGCATGTATGAATCATCTTGATATTCTTCGTCTGGAGAATTAACATATTCTTCTTCTACTGCTTCTCCGCACGGTGTATCCATGCTGTGGGCTGCAGCACAAGCAGGACACATATGATCACCTTCATCAGGCATAGGTTGATTAATGTCCATGTCTGTAACTAGATGTGCAGTGTCTAAACCTGCATTTTTTAGAATTGCCATTAATTCTAAGACTTCGCTGCTGGTGTTTCCAGTCATTGATATATTCATACTTGCTTCTTTTAACATTGTTTTTCCTCTTAATAAAACTCTTTTAATAAACCTGCGTTCTTTAATAATCTTGTAAAATCAGTACTTGAATTGTCTTTCTTTCTTAGATTTTTTTGGTACTGCTCATAATCTTCTTTCCCACTACTAGATAGCTCGTCTTTTGCTTTATTAATCACATCTTTAAGTGGTCCTTCCGGACGTTTGTTTGCAGCAGACTGCACTGATGAATCCGGAGCGTCATTAACTTTATTTGCATCTTGATTTTGTACAGGAATTTTTCCAACCTTGTCATTTACTGTAGATGTTTGTTTTTGTTGTCCAAGTTCTCTGTGGAATTGGTCTATCCTCTTTAACCGGTCTAGTTCGGCTTTGTCGCCTGTTGATAAGTCATTAGGAACTTGATCAGGCTTAACAGGTTGTCCAGTTGGTCCAGGTGCGTCTAGGTCTGAATAATCAGGTCCTTGACGTGTAGGAGTTTGAGCATTAGATTTGCCAGGTCTTTCATTCGCGTCTGCTGCTGTACCTGGATCTTCACGTGATCCTAAAGTGTTTCCACCGTCATCTCCACCTTTCCTTTTTGTTTTCCAACGATCATTAGGAGCATTAAGGATATCTCCACCTCCAGGACCATCGCCAGCCATATCATTCCATTTTTTAAGTTTTGCCCATTCGGCTTGATCAATCAATGCAGTATTATTGTCTTTTAAGAATTGATAAATTGCATCACGAGCCCTGTTAAATTTAGTGTCATGTACAGTCTCAAATCCAGTGCCTTTTGTATCTGAAGTAATCTGCAGTTGACTACTCATCAAGCCTCTTCCAGGAAGAGGTATTCTATCTACATAATACTGTTCGGTCCTTTCACCTCTAAATAGTCTATTCAAGTTTTTTGGTATTGGCACATATCTATCATAGGCATATGTGCCTGTTGGCATTTTGTCTTTATTAATTTTTGAACCTAACTTTTTACCAAACTCTTTTCCTACTTTACCTGCTGCCTGTCCGCCGTCTACTGACGGTTTATTTTTATCTACTTGCTGTGAAGTTTTATCTGCCGTAGGTTCATCTGCCGTAGGTTCTGCTGCTGCTGGTTGATCTGATGTAATACCATACTTTTTCTCAATATCATCTTGACTCATCATTGGCTTTGTTGAATCATCAGCAGTTTTTGTAATGCCAAATTCTTCTTGCGGATTAACTTTTTGTTGCTGATAGGTTATAGAAGCAGGTAATAAATTTTTGTTCAACTGAGCTTGAGCTATCTTACGGTGTTTTGGATCTGAAAAGTCTACGTTATCACTTTCAAATTCACCTCTTGGCATTTTATCACCAAGTTTTTTGCTTAACTCGGTTTGTTTAGCACGAGAATAAAATACTTGAGGAGGATTTGTTGCTGTATCTACATGCGATATTAATCCTTCTAAACCTAGTTCCTGGGCAATTATACCATAAAAATTATTCATCGCATTCCATCTTGTCTCAAAGAAACCTATTTCTCCTAATACTTTATTAGCTTGGGTAACAAGATTGTCGGCTGTTGGATTTGAAAGGACTGCATTTATATAGTCAGCATAATATCCGAGATCTCCCTTAGATTTAGCATATTGAGTGCCATCTGTTTTATCCTGCTTAAACTTATCTAATCTATCATTAGCATTGGCTTGTGTTTTAAGTCTTGCATCTGCTGCATCTCTTTCAGCATCTCTTTCAACATCATCTGCATTACCTGTAAACGTTCCTGGAAATTTTTTGCCAGGATCAAATCCACTTGATCCTCCTAATGCAGGATCGTCAGTATCTGCTTGGGCTCTTTGTTTAGCTTTTACGTCTACATCACCTTTTGATTTTTGGAACTCTAAATCTTTCCATGCTTTTGTTGCTTCGTCTGGTAGTGTAGCTCCCATGGCAGAAAACATATTTCTTATTTGATTCCAATCTCTTTCGTCGTCACCAGACATCGGTTCAATTTTGCTCCAGTCAATATTATCTTTTGGTTTTTCAACCAGTCGCATATAATATCTTAATTCTTCATTAATCGATTCTGTTTTTTTCCTACTGCCGTATGTGTATGCATATTTGCCTAATAGTCTTTGAGCTCTAACAATCCATTGTTTCCAGTTATCTTTGTTTAATTTAGGAACCCGTTTTCCTTGGAATTTGATTGTATTTTGCTGTGTATCAATTGCATCTTGTTCAACATCATCTCCACTGCCTGTAAAATCGCCTGTAGATTTTGTTCCTGGATCAAATCCACTTGATCCTCCTAATGCTGGATCAGATGAATCTTTTGCTGCAAAATAAATTTTATCTCTTCTACGAATAATATTTTTGAATGCATCTCTAGCAGGTCCGGGAACAGTTTTATCAGCCTGTATAATTACCTTTTTCCAGTAATTCCAACGATCATCTAAATCTTTACGTTTTTGTCGTTTCTTAAAAGCAGATTCAGCCTCTAACAAAGCAAACATATCTTTGACACTTGTTATAGAATCTCTAATTTTATCTCTAATTTTATCTCTATATCCAGTATCGTCAATTTCTGGTTCGGATAAGCCTAATATTTCTTCATATTCGTCAATTAAATCATTTCCAATGTTTACCCACAATTTCCAATTATCCTTAGAAGGCTTTGCAACTTTTCGTAAATCTTTCATAGATTATTTTTCCTTTGCAATGCCTTTAGTTGGATCATATTCGTTTTCTTTTTTTACAGTTTCTAATTCTTTTAGTAGATCCATAACCCTATTTTGTCCAACTTGATCCTGTGCAGATTCTCCGCCGAGTTCTTCTTTGGTAAGCAGTGTTTCGTATTGTGTAGGTTCTTTTTCTTCTTGGTACTTTTCTGTTTCGTCATTTTCGCCACGTACTCGCAAATGACTAGCAGGATAATCAGTATTAAGTGTTAGATAACTTTCTAAAACATGACTTGTAGTTGGATAACTTACTTCAGCATCAAAAGTAGTAACTTCGCAGTTGGTCAATTGAGGAAAGTCTAATGGTCTTTCAGTAATAGGAGTTGTTTTGCCTTTTGAGAAACTAACAACTTCATACTTGTTAAGAGCGGTTTCAAGTCTATCAACAAAGCCTTCTGGTAATTCTCCAGCAGCTCTAATTTTAAATTTATAAGTTTTTTTCGATTCGGTTAAAAATTCTTTAAGTGATTTCATTGCAATAATCCTAGTTTTATCTATTTATCCATATTTTTTAGTTTTTCTAGGAGACTGTTACGATCAGTAACAAGGTATCCCTCTCCTTGCACAACATTTTGCTCCGGATTAGCTTCTTTATCTAGCTTCTCTTTCTTCAATTGTAGCTCAACCATTTTTAATTTTTTATCTAATTTTGCAACTTTACTATCTAAGTTAGTCCTAAGCATATTACCAGCAACTTCAAATATCCTGCCGCTGTACCTTGCTTCTACATTCATACCTAGATCCATTAAGTCTTCGTATGCAGCCATTGATTTTTCACTGACTTCATCAAGTTCTGTATCACCTAAATCTCCTAAGCCTGTAACTTGCGGCAATGCAGCAGTAATTTTATCAAATTCCTGCAATTGTTCTAGCGCATGAACTGGAATTGAAGATTTTTTTGGGCTTTTGTTTTTTTCGTTTTCTTGTTGGATTATTTCTTTTGATTCAGGCAGGTTTAATAATTCTTCTAATTTTTTAGTCATAGCAAAATCTCTAATAAATACTATTTATTTTACCTCCTTGCTCCATAATGAAAAATGTCATTTTCAGTAATAACTCTGAAGATTATTCCTTGTTTTTTACACCACATTTTGGCTGCTGCCCATTTAGCTTGATTAAGTGCATAGTGTGCTTGATTGTTCCTGCTACGCCCAATTTTTTCTTGTAGTGTTTGATTTGCAGGTTTTACTTCTATAAGTTCTGTTCTAACTTTTCCTGTTTTATCACTGAATTGGATTAAAAAGTCCG
>Ga0208428_1000404_pt1 | contig 20539 bp, 21 predicted proteins | sample DEB08_DNA_11_FD_184535 | JGI IMG/M metagenome (GOLD analysis project Ga0208428, IMG submission 184535) | Aqueous microbial communities from the Delaware River and Bay under freshwater to marine salinity gradient to study organic matter... | ecosystem: Environmental > Aquatic > Marine > Coastal ... | reverse complement strand
AATATTACTAAGTCTATATAGCGTATATGTAGTTTGAATTCCGTGCATGTTAGCGAATTTATTCTGACCTCTCCTAGGGTTTTTGAGGAAGCTGAGTTCACTTATGAGGTTTATTTCAATGTATGAACTCTTCTTATGGCCGTATACATACAATATTACTAAGTCTATATAGCGTATATGTAGTTTGAATTCCGTGCATGTTAGCGAATTTTTTCTGACCTCTCTTAGGGTTTTTGAGGAAGCTGAGTTCACTTATGTGGTTTATTTCAATGCATGAACTCTTCTTATGGCCGTATACATACAATATTACTAAGTCTATATAGCGTATATCTACTTTGAATTCCGTACATGTTAGCGAATTTATTCTGACCTCTCCTAGGGTTTTTGAGGAAGCTGAGTTCACTTATGAGGTTTATTTCAATGCATGAACTCTTCTTATGGCCGTATACATACAATATTACTAAGACTATATGACATGTATGTAGTTTGAATAATTTCTCATATTCTATTTACAGTAACATGAATGAGGATGCATACCTCAATCTGGTGCTGGATGCCGTAGTGGCTAATGATGGCAATGTGTATGGAACACTAAGTGCGTTTCTATTTACTTCTTTACCTCCTTTATGTACTATGATTATTAGCTTTGAAATGACTCTTTTTATTATATGTATGCTTATCATTAATGGCACGTCACTAAGTTTAAGTCATGACTAATAGTAGATGTTTGTCTTTATAGATGCTATTCATGCAGTGGCAACGACCGCCCTCGCTCCTCCTCCTCTACCGGCCGCAATCTACCAAGCTCGCCTACCTCTGCCGACCACCCTGGCTCCTCAACATCCACCGACCACAACCACCTCAGCAACGACCGCCCTCGCTCCTCCTCCTCTACCGACCGCAATCACCCACGCTCGCCTACCTCTACCAACGACCTCCCTGGCTCCTCCAGCTCACCTACCTCTGCCGACCACATGCAACCTGCTCCAGTCCCAGAATAGTGGTAAGCATCATATAATTTGGAATGAAAACTTATTGTTTACATCCTATAAAGCAAAGCTATCTCTACATTCTGAAGTCTATGCTAAGTAAAGAATAGTGCTAACTTTAACTTTGCTCGAGTGCAAATATGAATGGTCCATTTGATATCCATCTTATTAGTAACGTATCAACAAACATTTTTCCCGAAAATAAACCATCTAAATTTTCAACAATTATAGCAGAAGAAGTTATTTTAAAAGATCCATGGGAGGTTGCAGTTTCAAAAATAATATATCCAACCAAGATAGCAAGTACCACAGCGAATGATGAAATATATTTTTATAGATATATAAATTCAGATAGAAAGGAGTTCACAGACTTCAGACGAGGTATAAGCCTAATCGGATCTGATTGGCAAAAAGCAAGTGAAGTGCCACCTAATATACCAAAGATGATAGGAACTCCGTACAATACAGCCGACGATTACAAGAAGTTAGTCGCAAAGAATGACAAAGCTCTTGAAATAGATGGTTATAAGATTAGTAGGAAATTTAGTCAGATTCTTTTTCCATACAATATACTATTTACAATGAATAAGATAAAGGAAGTAAGCACAATGAAAGCCTTTCATTTTACATGGACAAGTAACGCCCACTTTCATCTTCACATTGATGCTGACGATTTGGTTATTGAGCTGATTAAGCCTACACAAAAGTATCTGAATTTTAAATATGCTTTCTACGACAAAGGAACACATGAGTCACGGTTTCCAGTCTCTTTTGACAAGAGAGTTCCAGATAAATTCATGTTCAATTTATGGGATATTTCCTACTATGACAAACTTGAATATGATATGACTTATGATGAATTGAGCAATTCGTTTATTTCTAAGGAAGCTGGCTTTTCTCTTGGAAATGAAAGGTTAATCCTTGATTCAGGAAAGCAAGAGTATCTATTTTTTAAATTTGATGAAGCAACAATGAAAATAATGCTTCGAGGGTTGACACCATCAATATTTCGCCGTAAAAGGTATAGAAGATATGCATACAGGAAGCTCTCGAAAGATGAATGGTCCGAACTCACACATGTGGTTAAGAAGCCAAAGTTAATTCTAGTTTCCGGACATATGAAAGCAGAGCAGTTTGTCCGAGAGGAAAAACCATTTGACAAAATTTCTCTTGCTAATGAAAAACGTTTTACAAAAGCCGAAGGTCTATTATCTTTTCTCAATGCGAAAGTATCTACTCACGATTATTCATTTACTTATGACAGTAAGAAGGAGAGATTTGCACTCACTGTCGGGGATAAATATGTCGTCAGCTGCTCACCAAGTTTAATGGCCATCCTTGGATTTGACTATGGAGACAGTGATATGAGATTTTTTCATAAAATGACTGTGTATGCTACCTACTTTCCCATACTTCATCGCGCTGTAACACTTTTGAATATCTACTCTAACATTGTGGAGTCTTCATTGGTGGGCAACGTCAAGGTTCCTCTGCTATCTTCATGTGCATTCAGACGGGGATCTGAGAATGACATTGTGTCACAGTTAGAATTCTTTAATCCTTCATACATAACTTTGAATCGAAATTCCATCCGTCAGATTGATATACAAATACACGACGAAGCGGGTGAACTAGTTCCATTTCTATATGGAAAGACTGCAATAACATTACACTTTAGAAAAAAGCAATGGAAATGACTCTAAATTACCCTCCTCGTCAGACAAGACTGTCACAGCATATATCTATTAAATGGAAATATAACACATTGAAATGTTTTCACATTCTTATTAAATTGTTTTTTCTCTTTAGATACAAGAAGTCCTACAATGTCAAACTATCCCTGTATTGATTGTGGGAAAATATTTGCACATAGTAGGAACCTGAAACGTCATCAACAAAAATTTCACTTACAGAAAAACGGTGATCAATTAACTTGTGATATCTGCGGTACATATCAAACATATAGACATGATAATTTGAAACGCCATAGGTTGGTATGCCTTAAACGTTTAAGTGATGCATGCCTTGCCAGTTCACCATTTTCGAATTCTTCACGGGTTGCGGATGATAATGATGATGATGGTGTCTCTGCTATTGCGCCTTCTCCTATCCGTAATAGGTCTGGGTGCAATAGGAGAGGAAGATTAAGCAATAGCAGGATTTTCCCTTGTGGCATTTGTCAACGGCCACATCATAGTATGGCTTCAAGAATTGCTCATGAAAGTCTGCATGCTAACAGGACTCCTGCGAACATTCCTACTTCCTTGAGTAATGATTTTGGTCGTCTCATTCTCGCTGATCATGCTTTTGGCGGGCGTGTATGTGACTATGATTTGATTCCAAATGAACCTTGCTCTGATGTGACGGAATTCTTTCAAATGTCATCAAGTTTGCTAAGGGACCTTAGTAGAACCTTGTCACCCTTCTATCTTCTTAAAGGGCGCCTTGTGGCCCGTGTTAGATGTCTCGATTACGATAATGAGGGACGTGCAAAGGAAGTTTTTCTTTTCTTCCCTTCTCATCCGTCAAGTTATTTTGGCAATGATTGGGAGGCATGGTACAATTTCCATTCTGCTCGCATTATCGAATTGCTAGATTCTTTTGCTCGAAATTCGAGTAATTTAGTATTCGATAGCATTGAGCGCGTCTATGTAAAACTCAACCTGACAAACAATGCTAATGGGCAAGGATTGTTTGTTCTACCTCCTAAACTTGTGAAGACAAAATCAATTGTCAATGTTGATGCTGCAAGTGAGTGTTTCAAATATGCATTACTTTCAGTATTACATTACAATGATGTGTCTCGTGGTTTACGGAATAATATTTATTCATATAGGGCTTGGGAGAGGGAACTCAATTTCGGTGACTTGGATGTGAATAGTATTAGTATCGCTGACGTCCCCGAAATTGAGAAACTTAATAATTTAAAAATCAACATACACGTGTGGGAGGCTGGCATCCTCACCATTCGATATAACAACAATCGCGTCATCGCTCCGAAAACAGTTAACATCTTATTGGTGGTACACAATGACCTGCGACATTATTGTGGTATAGTAAACCTGAAAGGTTTATACCACCATAAGTCAAATGTCAGTGGCAATCCACAAGTGTTTTGTGAACGATGTTGTCGATCGTTGGGTACACGAAATCGAGGCGGTGATCAAGCTGTCACTCGCCCTAATCACGAAGTGCTGGCTGAGCATTATCAATTCTGTCGTGAAGGTCGACTGCAAGTTGAAGCTCTACCAGCAAATAAAGAATACTGCTATCGCCAATTTTCACATGAGGAAAGTCCTGTCTTGGTATGCTATAGTGATATAGAATGTTACATTGATCCCGATACCAAGAAGCATTTTCCCGCAATGATTGGAATGTATGAAATGTATCATTCTCATTTCACTCAAGATCGGGGACAGGCCGAAATGCGCAATTGGCATGGGGAGAAATGCATAGAAACTTATCTAGCACATCTTGATAAGCTCGTTCGGGAACTCAATACCTCCATGTATTCGCGCACTTGTCAACCGATGCAAATCTCTAATGAAGAGCAACGTAATTTTGACAATGTAACACATTGTCCAAAGTGCAGTTCCGCTTTTACATTGGAAGGAAAGCATAGGAAGGTTCGAGATCATTGCCATATTACTGGAAACTATCGCGGTCCTCTTTGCCATCTCTGCAACAGTCGATTAAGACTTAAACGTAGGGTTCTCCCCGTTGTTTTTCATAATTTCAAAGGATATGATGGCCACCTTATTTGTAAGCAGGCTATCGGTGCAATGAAGCACTGGAAGCTCAATATAATCCCCACCACCCATGAGAAATACATGTCAGTGTCAGCTAAAGTTGAAGTAGGCAAGACGAAGAAGGGTAAAGCCATTTACTTTACTATCATCTTTCTTGACTCTTTCCAATTCCTCTCATCTTCCTTAGCCGCCCTTGTCGATACCTTGGACCAACTTCCATTAACCGAGTCTCGCTTACGAGCTATATACCCGAGCATCTCCGATGCCGTCATTCGTCGCAAGGGCGTTTTCCCTTATTCATATTTCGATTCCCTTTCCCGTTTAGAAGAAACTTCTCTCCCCTCTATAGATGCTTTTAAGGATGATCTGACCGGTGCCGAATGTAGCACTGAGGATTATGCTCATGCACAGAAAGCCTGGTCAGAATTTCAGTGTAGGAATTTTAGGATGTACACGGCCAAGTACATGAACCTAGATATCTACTTGTTGGCAGATGTGTTTGAGAGGTTTCGCGCATTAAGTTTACAGGAAGATGGTCTTGATCCCGTTCACTTTGTCAGTCTACCAGGTCTATCATACATGGCGTGTTTTAAACGCACTCATGAAAAGATCGACTTGTTACAAGACATTGACATGGTGCGAATGTTTGAAAGGGGCATTCGAGGCGGTCTAACTTTCGTGAATAAGCACAAAGTTGAAGCACGCATTCCTGAACTAGGAAATAATCAAGATGGTAATGTTCACTTGACCTACATCGATCAGAATAACTTGTACGGCTCAAGCCTATGTCAGCCATTGCCACATTCAGAATTCTCTTGGGTGGACGAGGATGAACTCAGATACTTTTCCGACTCTCGTAACATCTTAAACTTGGAAGATGAAGGAGAGTGGGGCTATCTATTTGAGGTCGATCTCATTTATCCACGAGAGTTACATGTCAGTACAGCCGACTTTCCTCTTGCGCCAGAGGCGGGCTGCATAGAGAGGGATATGTTTTCCCCCTTTATGGAGTCGTTCTATACTGCTCTTTGTGATCAGCGTGGCAAAGCTTCTTGTAAATATATTCCCTATCGTAAGTTATTGTTGTCCCAGTATGACAAAGAGCAGTATATTTGTCATTTCAGTATTCTTAAATTCTATCTTAATATGGGCTTGGGATTGAAGCGGGTGCGTTCAGCAATTCGTTTCCGTCAAAAACGTTTTGTTGAACCCTATATTAGATATAATAGTGAGAGACGTGCTTGCGCCCGAAATGCTTTCGAAAAAGATTTTTACAAGCTGAAAAATAACAGTTTCTTCGGCAAAACGATGGAAGATGTTCGCCATAGGATAGACTATAGACTAGTGACGAGTGTTGAAAAGTTGGACCAATTGGCCAACAGTGCGTTGTATTTAGATCGTGACATTTTTAGTGAGGATGTTGTTGGTGTGCATATGTTCAAGTCTAAGGTCGTTTTAGATAAACCAATTTACATAGGTCAGGCAGTTTTAGACTATAGCAAGTTAGAGATGTATAACCTATTTTATAATATTCTTCGAAAGTGTCCCCTCATTAGGCAACCTGATTTGGTTGGAGGGGACACTGACAGTTTCTTTTTAGCCCTTCATACAAATAAGAATGTCTCTTTGAATGATGTCTTTTCTAATCTAAAAGTATTTTTCGACTCTAGTAATTATCCGAATGATCATCCCCTATTCTCCGCCTCAAATAAAGCGAAATTAGGATGTTTTAAGGATGAGGCGGCAGGCAGGCCCATAGAGGAGATGATCTTGTTAAGGCCTAAGATGTACAGTATGAAATTCTTAGGACAGGATGTGGCCATCAAGCGAGCCAAAGGCATATCTCGTCATTTGGTAGCTTCAACTTCACATAAAACATATCGTGATGCCTTTTTATCAAAAAGTGAAACAAGCTACCAAATGACGATTTTCCGATCTCGCCTCCATACCGTAGAAACTGTTACTTTTCGGAAGCGGGGCTTATCGGCATGGGAAGATAAGCGTTGCTGGCTTGATGCGAATTCTTCCGTTCCCCATGGCTCATATCTGTCTGGTCTTCCTTCTAAACGTCGTCGCGTTTTTCCCACTCCATCTTCGGGCGATGTTTCAAATCTCTAGAATGGGTGACACATATCTTCTCTGTAATGGTGAACTATCATGGCATGCAGTTACCTTTTCGCTTCAATCATATCAATGTGTGTTTTTTCAGTATTACTCATTTTTATATCTATGATCATCTACCTCACGTATTGCAAGTTCATTGTTAATCTTGTTTTCTCTAAGCAATTCACTTAATGTCGTTTCAGTGTAAGTAATATGTGTAAATTTGTACAAAGTTTATAAGCCCACAATCAATATGGGGATATGTAAACAATGGAGACTTGGTGAAGACAAATTCATTCGAGTGATTGGAGAAAAGGTTTCCTTCCAAAGGCAAATGTGCAATGTTCATCAACGTCATCGAAGTCGTGGTCTCACTATTGATATGCACAGCTTTCTTCAAATGGACGATGCCAGTTTACAACCTTGTTGGCAAAAGTGGTTGAATAGCAATGGCGTATTACTACGAAATAATGGGAAATGCATACAACTGATTAAATATTGCTATTCATCCGACAATAAATGCTGCAACGGAGGCTACTTCAGCTTTAGCGAAAGCGAATGGTCATATTTTTGGAATACCACTCGAGGAGACATAAGTCGTCACCTATTCACGTAAGTCTTTATCCTTAAGCATGTCCATAGCTATATCAGGAATGATTCTTGATAAAAATGGCTACATTTATCATTCACACTGTACAGTATGCTAGTGTCAATTATAGACACTCGCTAATAATTTTTTCAAATGAGCAAGTAGATGGTACTTGTACCTCTTTCACCCTTACTAGAGAACAATTTTTCGCTTTCGATGATGTGATACATATGATAAGTAGAGGAAATATGCAGGGCTACTTTCCTCTGGGTGGAAATATCTATTTCAATTATCACAAGACATTTCATCACTATGAAACAGAGTTGTTTCAAATGGGTGAAACTTATGGAAGCCAATTAAAAACATTCGTCTTCCGCTCATTCAATGATTATAAAAGAGATGTTCATGGTAAAATTCTCTCACTTCTCAGGAAACGCGACTATGGAGCACGGCGATCTTCGACTCGTAAACGCACACTTTCAGACGCGAGCAAATGCTCCACTCAATCTCCAAAAGCTGTCAACACTGGTAAAGGGGAAACTTTACCTCGGAAGACCGACAATGTTCTCATGTCGCATGCTGGAGAAACGAGTGCAATTCTTCCCAAATGGAGCGATTCAAATCCTGGGGAAGATGACGCCCGAGGTGATGAAAGAATTATTTCCCACAATTTATCATCTCCTGAAGAGGTACGACTCGCGGATGACGATTGTGAAATGGAAGTGTACTAATGCCGTCTATCATTTTTCATTTAATCAAAAAATGAAAGCTCAGAATATTGCTTCGTCTCATGAGATATTCTATGAGCCGGAGCTTTTTCCCGCTATTTTGATTTCGAAATGGAAGCCAGCCCATGTTACAGTTTTTGCAAATGGTAAAGGAATGATTACTGGTGTTGTATATAAAAAGGCTGCCCTTGATATCTTATCACAAGTGTGTGACTTTCTCACTCTCCGCCATGATCTTCATTGATAGTGAAGGTGATCCCATTCAAGAATTTTCTGCTTTATATGCGTATAAAAATGTAATTGTCGATGTATTTCATCAATATGTATATTATCCCTCTATGAGTGTTTATGATGAGGATCATTTTGCACGCTCTCATGTACATGGGCTTGATCTTGATTTTCTCAATTGTCATGGACTTAAAAGTGAGCAGGAATTGTTGACTCTATTTTCATCTTGGTTGGAAAAGCATCCTCACAGTATTATGTTTGCCCATGCTCCAGCTAAAGAGAGACATTTTTTGGAAATGACAATCAATGATGTGCGTCTTCTACCATGGAAAAAACGTCGTGACTTACCATCTCATCGACGGACGCTTTTAATGAAAAAGTCCATCATTCCCATTTGTAATACTATTTGTTCTGCTCATACCTCCTATTGCGGCTGGCAATGTAAAAGAAAAAGTGGTACTATGAATGTTACGGACCTTGCCAAGATCGATTTCGGTTATCATTGTAGCTTGTATGATTCTCTTGAATGTTTCTTTTTCTACACTGATTGTAAATAAATTATTTTTTCATATTCTATACGCTCACTTTCTATCTGACTCGTTTGGTCGTTAAGCAAAAGAAATAGTGTCAATGGATGATTCTTTAACAGAGTTTAACTTATATATCTACAACATTATGGGGGAAGAGTTTGACATCAATCTTTTGAGCAATGTAGCTCCAAATATTTTCCCTAATAATACACCCTATCAATTTTCAACGCCATTAGCAGAAGAGATCAGCCTGGATGGCAGATGGGAAGTAGGAGTTCGAAAAATTATGTACCCAACAGATATAGGTACAACGTCTACAGATGATAAAGTATTCTTCTATAACAAATTCTCGGCAGACAGAACATCGGTCGTACCTTTTAAGAGGGGAACTGATGCAATTGATAAGCTACCTTTTAATATAACTGTTAAAAATGAGGAACTAACGAGTGGCTATTACGCGAAGCATGGAGGCTTTCCAGAATATGTCACATATGCACTGGAGACTAATTCGGAATTTAAAGCGAGGAGATCGTTTACTCTTGATTATGCCAGGAAGCAGAAAAAGGCTATTTTAAATGTCAATTCCGAGAATACTGTCATTGAAATAGATGAAATTACAGAAGATTTCCTAGGTATGAAAGGAAAGGTATTTACAATAGGGAGCTATTGGGCATGGAGTGCGCGCGTGAATAATCATACTAAAAATATATTAAAAAAGGTACTGAATTTCACCGTATATGACTTGACTTACTATGAGAAAAGTGTGTGTAGGATGGTCTTTAAAGGAAATAAATATGTATGCAATACACATGGGATAGAAATACGAGAGGATGGATCAATTGTTACAACTGGAAAGGTGGATATGGCATTTTTTGATATTGATGCGGAAAGTAAAGGGATGCTGTATAGAGGGGATGCTCATAGCACTCCAACAATATTTCAAGGTAATAAGTCAATGCATAAATATCCTAAGCTCGAAAATAAAGAAGACTGGTCAACGCTAACTCCAACTGTAACTGTGTGGATGAACTGGCTGAAGAAAGAGGAATACCGCTATGAGGAATTGGAAACATTAACATTGAAACCAGAAAAGGAAATAAAAGGAGCGCAAGGCCTTGTTAAGGTATTGAATGACGACGGAATGCTAGCAAAGAACTGCAAAGTGGAATATGATGAGAGTACAAAGCGTTTTAATCTGAAAGTGGGTAAGAAGTATGGTGTTAAGTTTTCAAATAGTCTATATGACATCCTCGGATTCGATGAGAAGTTAAAAGATAGAATACTTAATGACACTCTCATTCAAGCCATTTACTTTCCTACACTCAATCGCTCGGTGAGAAGTCTAATTATTTATTCAAATATCGTTGAAGTATCTTTTATTGGAAATGTAAAAGCTCCAATCATAGCAACTTGTACCTTTCAAACCGGGTCACTCGATATTAATGCAAATGAAAAAGAATTTCTGAATCCAACTTATGTGCCTCTAAATAGAAATAACATTGATCAGATTGATATAGCAATATATGATGAGGCCGGCTCACCAGTACCATTTCTTAATGGACAGGTTTTGCTGACGCTACATTTCAGAAAGAGAAAATTGTTATTTTAGTTCAACTCATGTAACACCTTGAAGATGTATTGATCTATCTATCTATCTATCTATAAATGGATGAATAAAAAACATAATCCGTAAGAGACTTTTTATTTCGTATTCATTTCAAGAGTTTTACAAATTCTTTTACTATCCTATCATTTCGAGAGAGGTTTGTAGAAAATATACGAAGGCAGTTTTGTAAACTTCGCTCGTGTATTCTCATCAAAATGTAGTACACTACAAATGCTCCACATGTTGCCGTCAGGGGATGTTGAATTGTTAGCGATTGAGAATGCCATGAGCGTGTAAAGCGATTTAGCCACTGTGTCAGACATATACTAACTGGTAAGGCAAAGGAATCAAACACTTCCCCAATACGATCCTTAGAAATGTATACTGCTTTCCAATGTAGTCCGGGTAAATTAGATGTTTGTGTATTGATGATTAACAGAATGGGGAATGAATGTATTTGCTCAGGTAGTGTGTCAATGGAAAAGACGCCCAAAAAGGCATTCCATGTTTCATCATCTGCATTCTTTTTTATCTTGTCTTCCAAATCCTTTCCACTAAGCCAACTCATGATGTTTATCGACTATAGCTCATAAAAATGTCACGTAATTTCGTTATTTCAAGCTTTGAATCAAAAATTCCAAATAGCATAACATTAAGGGCTTGTTTTAGAGGTGTACTAAAATTCAGCTCAAGGCGGAGACTACCACTCTTACTAATATTGCGATATGGGGCTTCACAATTTGCATCTGGCGTTAAATCAAATACATACAAGGTGTAACCCTGTTTAAAGTGCTCCATGGTCAGCCCATTGCTATCATCTGTATTAAAGTAGTTCATAGCCTCCATTGTATTAACATAGGATCTCATAAAATGACCATTACTAAAATTAGGATGAAGTATCTGACCCGGTACAAGTTCACCATCGCGATAGAGACCAATCTTGTTCAAGTTAAAATGTTGAAAATTGAATGGACTTTTCTTTATGTTTCCATTGAAAGCATCATGTTCCAAGCAACCAACAATTAACATCTTTGGTGTTTGAGAGCTATAGAGGTGGTCTTTGATGTAATGTGAAATACCTTTGGTCAGAGTAAAGGAATTAACATCCATGTGTCGTAAAATGTATTTGGCATTAAACTTTTCCAGTCCCTTACTATGTCCAGATATCACCGAGTCATTTACGCGCACACGACGAATAAATAGTATACATTTAGTTATGGAAAATTTGTAATCTAGACTTGTGCCATCATAAACCTGTAGGGCAAACTCAGGCTTACTCGGCAAGAGTCGCAGACGAATATCAGTTTGTGGTAGTAAATAGCGCTCCTGACGCATCATATCTAAAAATAGTGGACCAATCATTTCCCACGTGGCGGAATTTTCCGTTTCTTTACTACGAAATTTAATTCCTTCGTTAGTGGCATCATCAAATTTGCCAGGAGTATCTTCATTCCATCCCCATGCCTGCATATGAGTCTTCTTAGCAGAAGGATGAAATTGAAGAAGGCTTGACAAATAAGCATTATATGGATAACAATGTTGTCCACCTTCTACTTGCGTATCGCCAATGGAGAGAAATACATCTTGAAATAGACTTGCAATTGGTAGATTTGATAGAGTTACCTTATCAGTTCCACTGTCACCAATTGGCTTTCCATCTGCTTTTGTTAGTTTTACATGAAGCAAAAGTTTAGTGTCATTCAAGTCTAAGTATTCGTCGCTACTTCCAGGAACATGAAACTCTATTGGACCACCTGCGGACAAACTAGTAAGAGGATAGTAATCCACAATTGTGGATCCCAAGACATCCGTCTGTACATCCTGTTCATCAAAAATACATAAGGCGGACGATTTACAATCCATTTTAAAACAAATCTTTTCGATTTAACTTTGCGCGAGAAAGACGTTTCTTCCCTTTTTTATTATGTTTTCGATGGGGAGTTTTATTTTGCTTAAGGCCTTGCACTACAGAACTAGACTTTATCATCACTTTCCTCTTCTTCGCCCTCGGCTCATCTTCTCCAATTAATGCATTCAAAGTGGCCTGTTTCGCTCTTTCCTCAAGTGATTCACGAGCATTGCGCCCTTGTAAAGCATCAACAGCAACGCCTGTCAATACCTCAGCACCCTTTTGTGCTGCTTTCTTCGCTATATCTTGAACAGTCTTATTCTTTACTATGCTTTTGAAACCTTTAGCAATATTTCGCCCCACTGGTCTCATTGCACTACGCACCGACCCCAGTGCATTACGCATTGATCCCATGAAACTACCTCCTCTCTGACGGCGACTCCCAGAATAGATGGTAAAAGAACCACCATTCATATAAGATGGAGAAGTATAAAATCCTGATGCCATTTTTTCTTTTAAAAATACTTCTCATACAATTAGCTTAAGCATGAGATTGTATGATTATCTAGCTTGTCTAGTATTAACACTGTCCGGCACATTTTTAATAATGTTCTTTACCTGATAATTTATCCAACGCCACTTTGTTGCATATCGATTGTACTTACTCTTTCCATTTCTATTACAACTTTTATATACTGATTTGTAACTGGGTTGACTGTAAAAAATGACAGTCAAATCCATCTTTTACTTCAAAAACTGCCTAGGATTCCATAGCTTAAACAAAATAACTTCTTATAAAGTATATAAAATTATATTTTGATTTCATATCTCGCATTCATTTATTAAACACATTGCTCACATCGCGTTTTCTAATCCAACTATTAAATGAGTTATCATATCCCAACCACTTCACAAGGTACCACTGCTCGCCATCTTTTCGTTTCTGTCGAATCACCTTTTCAATATCATAAGTATCATCATCGGGATCTCGTATGATTCTCTGAACTTCTTCTTCGTAAAATTTACCATCGATTGGATTACCTCCATAGTCCTTTAAGCTTAGCATTGTTGGTAAAAATTTAGTATCTACTTTGTCTACAGTGAATTCTTCACGACTCCAATTAGGTAAATATCCCTTTTCAAATTGACCCTTTGCAGCTGAAATACGTACCACATCACCTTTGTTAAGCTTTTTCTTCAAAGTGTTTTTGTGACGCTCATCATTGCCATAAAGATGTTCCCAAACCTCCATAGCATTCTCTTTGTTTACACTTGCGGGAGCTCTGTTTATAGTCCGATGTTTTTTATGATTGTAAGCATGTACTACGTTTGGAAGAACATCGAGCCATCTGTGACTATTACGACTAGTGAACACTTTCCAGAGTTTTGACTTCAATGTGCGGTTCCATCTTTCGACCATTGCACATTTCACAGAACTTTTGACGCTAAAGAGCTCAATATCATAATTATCTAAGAGATGTTTAACATGAGCATTATAAAATTCTGTCCCCTGATCAGTTTGAATGCGTCTCGGTTTTCGCCCACTCTTCTGAAATATGTCTTCAATTGATGCAGCTACTTCTTTTCCCATTTTAGTTTTCAAAGGGCGAGCAAAGGCGAAACGAGATAGAATATCAATTACAGTCAAAATAAAACGATAGCCGTCATTATGACGTTTTAAATCACTCACGTCAGCCAAATCCATTTGCCACTGATCATCAATAGTATTGACGTAGTATTTTCGCATTCGATACCTTTTACGACTTTGTCGATGTAGAGTATACGTCTTCTGTTTTTCTAGCCATTTCTTTACTACTTTCAGTGGCACCTTTGCAGCAGCAGCTAAAACAGGAGCCGTACTTAGTCCCCCTGGATGATTTGGATTGTAAAATATTTCGTGGAGTCTCTTCTCCTGCTGACTTATTATCTCTGCCCTGTTGCTCATTATCTATCTTATCTTCTCTAATAACGCCACCACAGCAGGCAAATTTTCCACAATTGACAGATATGGATACACCCTCCTCTTCTCCGCTTAAACACTTGCGTAATAAAATAAAAGACATGATTTGAATGACTTAGATATATTTATTTTGTTGTAATTTTTGCGTAGCAACATATTTGCTCTTCCGCTCTTTAGGCTGACGAGCTTGCGGACTGTTCTTTTTCTGCAGTTGAGTCTCCCTTCTCTTTACCCTCGTTTGTATTGTACGTCTTTTAAAAGGGCTTGATGAAGGGCTGAATTTGTTAGTATTTGACGTTTTGAAAGAATCTGGTGATTGTTTAATGCGTAAAGGGCGTTTTATTTCATCTAACGTGTCATAATTCAGAAATGACTGAGGCACATTCAAGTTTTGCAATTTTTCTTTGAATACTTCCCACCCCTCCGGCTGAATATTTCTTCGTCTATCACGTACTGCGTGCTGGATTAAATCAGTAATGTTCGAGTCACTCACAGTTACATGATTATCTCCAATCAATTCTCCTCTGTCATTCACTTCGAGTTGGTTTTCCAGAAAGCTCATAAGACTTTTAGCTCGCGTCTGATATGGCTTTGGCGTGGATTGCAGAATTTGTTTTTGTATATCATCCTTTAACCTTCTAATTTGATCCAATGTTTCCGCTTGGCGATGAACTCTAGTGTAAGGATCTTTGATTAAGCCTTGACGAGTGTAGTCATTTGATAAATTAGAGATTTTTTCTTGGGTAGGATTATTCACTTGTTGCAAACTTTTCAAATATGTATACTCCCGCTCGGGAATTACAGCCATACGTTCAAATCTGCTACTTATCATGATGACAATGCAATGTTAGTTGGATTTGTTTTACAAATAGTAACTGCTTAAAGTAATTTATATAAGTACTGTGGAATGTCTAAGATATTACTTCGGTAGCGGTACTCATCGGGACACTCTTGTGTAAAATCCATGAATAAATAACCATGAGGTTTACTTGTTGCATCAACATAGATATCCCGTAATGCTTTACCATGATGGGGAGCGACTTGTCGTGAAAATGTATCAAATTGAAGTTTATCTCGTGGATTTTTGAAAATAACATAATAATGAGTGTTCAGACTACGCGTACGTGCTTCCTTTCCTCCGGGAAACAATGTTTGACTTATAAATATGACAAAGCATGGTAAATGATGTGTCGCCTTTGTGAACATGTTTGTAACATCTTTAGAGCTCTCACTCTCCTGTAATAAGTCATCTAATATGCAAATAGAATTTGCTTTGATATCAGACAACTGTGGTAGTCCATGATGAACTTGATGGCCATAGGAGCGTAGTGTATGCTGTAGCTGTTGATTTTCTATTCCATAACACCATAATACATCATCAATAGACCTCCGAAACAGTTCATGTCGCTTCTCTAACAATTGTAACACGAAATGGGTTTTTCCACTTTGGCTCGGACCACAAACACACATTGCTCGGTCATTATGCAAGCGGAAGTCCATTGTCACTAAACTATAGATAAGGTTGATATGCTTCCTTGAAGCTTAAATAGAAACTCCCTCTCTCTCTCATTACAGATAAAACATGGGGAGTGAGAATATGGCAAATGTGACACGAACGTGGATTGAAATCTACTATAGCAATTGTAGTGATGTAATATTGCTACCATGTGAAAGACAATATGAGAATGACTGTTCCCGCCTCCTACCAATTCTCATTATCCAAACTTTTGTTATTGTTCTTCTTATTGTCATAAGTATACTTTTTATCCTTCGGAAATAAAACACTCAGTCTTTTAAGACTTCATGACTGCCGCTCCAACGGCAGCTGCGCCAACAGTTCCAGCAGCTCCAATCGAAGCACAAATAATGGGAATAAGCAAGGGAAGGATCCCACCGCGTTGAAGTAGAATTTTTCTTTTCTTTTCCACAGATGGACCCTTGCTGGTAAGTCTTCTCAGGGACTTTTTATATTTTTGCAGCGTCCTCCTATCTTTGGGCTTAGGTACTAGATTGGGTCTACTTCTTAATCTGGACATGACATTGGCGATGTCTTTAACAAATTCTTTACTTGCTACACGAAGTCGAGCATGTATTGTTTTAGGTTTCATGCGTCGTAATGATTGCAGAGCTTTATATAGTTTGCGCTTCACACGAAGCTTTCCTTTCTTTGATGATTTTACTCTAACCTTTCGCCGTCTAATAGCCATGATGAGAACATTAAATTATGTTGTAATTATAGAATGTCAAAGTGCTTTTGCTTGAGTATGTTTCTTTTCAGCCATCTTACTCTGAAAGCGCTTGTTAATATTTTGCTGCCTTTTCCATTGTCGCCTATAATGCTCCGGGTCCAATACAGCATCTTGTAACACAAAAGCATCCGTAAGCTCTGCCCAATTTATGCCTCCTCCCTTTTGCATCTTTTTTCGTTTTACCTTCGTTAGCTTACGACGTTTACTAGAACTTCGTCTACGTTGTTTTGTTCGAGATGTGCTCCCTGCTTTTCGACCTCTATATTGTCGTTTGACCCCCTTCTTCTGCTTTCTCCTTCCTTTCTTCATTTTCGGAGCCATTATAGCGCTTTCAATGTAAATTGAGTACATGTAAAATGATCCTTCCAATTTGCTTAAGTAATATACAGAAGACAAGAGAAAAAGACACAAGTATCACATAGAAACGTATTGTATTGAGGTACTCAAATACAGCATAGACATGCATAGGTTGTTTACAAATGTACATCAATGATTACAGTCATCAAACGAAAAGACACATGTGAATTAACTAGTGTTCATTGCAGAACTTTGATTATTCACTTTGATTATTCATTAGACTTCCACTAGGGAGTCGTTGAATGTTTCTCGATGGATAATCTCTAGCAGCTTTAATTAAGAAAAGGTATTCAAGGAGTGTGGAAAAGAAGTCGAACACGGCATTCACTCGTGTGGGACTTACTCCATTGAATAAGATCAAGTGTAACATTCTCTCTGTCACATATAATCTTATGTAGCATAATTTTATCCTACTAGGAAGACAAGACACAATTGTAGAGTGTACTTCCTTTACAAAAACTGAAGGACATATGTGGTTGGGCTTTTCCGACTCCCGATAATATAAACTATTATAACTCATTGATGCAGCACGTATGAAGGTATTCCTCGAATTGAGCCACTGTAAAAGCATGTTGATTACAAAATCCAATATCTCACGATCATTGCAATTTGTCACAAATAACTCTTCTAATTCTTTGTATTGTATATCAATTCCATGTGGTTGTGTATTTGACAATACTAGAGATGACAGACTCGCCTTAAAAGAATCCGATGGAGTGAATAGTAAAAAGCACATATTGAAATAGTCTGCAATGAATACAAAATAATATATTGAAAGACTATTACAGAGGATGTGTCAAATAACACATGTATACGGAATGATAAGCCAGCATTCTAGAGAAGGAATAAAGATAAATGTACATGCTATAACCTCTCCAGGAATACAAAGCCCAGCGATAGGTATATGCTAACAAAGGCCCCTGTGGCACATATGAACCGTACTGTCGACAAATGAATGTGTCAAGCATGGCAATAATACATAGTGTTTTTTCAAAATTCCATCGACGGGTAAACAAACGTCTACAACTTTGTCTTACGAAGAAGGCGAGAAATTTTACAATGTGAAAAGTTAGTCGTATAGTGTCACAGCAAAAATAAAAAGGTTCGCAAACAACAGCGTGAAAGAAGGAAGGTAGCATGTTTCTAATGTCTCTAACAATATCCATGTCCAAGCCGGGAAATAGCCAGCTCATGTTTTATTTTCTACAAAGAATAGAAGATAGACGTTTTAGTACATAACTCAGTTATTGTTTTCGTCTTTTCTTCATGACATGGAAAAGTCATCATGTTTACCATAATCCAAATCCACATTCTCACAGTTACAGTCACCACTGCGCTTATATGTTTCACAGCTACATATTTTTGAATTGAAACGACTTTCATGCTCATTAGTTTGGTAATGTATTACGAAATCAAAACAGTCTAGAAACATGTTAAACGTCGTTTCAATTCTTTTACAGGAAACTTTATTGAAGAGAATAACATAAACAGCAATTTCTATCAGTTGTTCAATGATAGAATCAATGTCCGAAGATCTTTTTTGTTGTAGAAACAATTCGACTAACTCGTGAAAGAAAGGTAAGGCTTCGTTACGCGGTTTAGCTATCTGTTCACCAAAAAGTTGACTATGAAAACTGTGTGAGGATAAGGACAGGAAATAAGTCTTTTTAATCATCAGTTCGTGCATAAATTGACACACTGCAGCAATCAATGCATTTGTTCGCGGTCCTTTGTCAAGTATTCCGGCTAATATACATTTTATATCGAGGGAATTCGGTACACCATTGGAGTTCAAAAAGAAACATGCAAAGCTTTCTCGAAGACGATTGGGTACTTTGTTGATAGACATTTTCCCTGTAATGTAAAGATAGATTCTCTTAACACTTAGATTATGTTTATATGAGCAATGAAAAAATATTTCCATAAAACATCCACACTGTTACATGTTGGATACATTCTTAAGGATAGATTCTCTTAACACTTAGATTATGTTTATATGTGCAATGAAAAAATATTTCCATAAAACATCCACACTGTTACATGTTGGATGCATTTTTAAGCATAGATTCTCTTAACACTTAGATTATGTTTATATGAGCAATGAAATAACATTTCTATAAAACATTCACAGTGTTACATGCTGCATACATTCATTAGCAAATGAAAACATAGACGCATATATGAAAAAATATATTGTAATGTATCAAAAGCACTCACGTACATGTGTATGAGAATTTCTAAAGACCCAAGTCTTTAAAGATAGTGTCTACATTCTTCAAATCCTCAGCCGGGATAGTATTTTGCCTTTGTAGACGTGGACGAGTTCGCTTCTTCTTAACATATTGTAATGTATCAAAAGCACTCACGTACATGTGTATGAGAATTTCTAAAGACCCAAGTCTTTAAAGATAGTGTCTACATTCTTCAAATCCTCAGCCGGGATAGTATTTTGCCTTTGTAGACGTGGACGAGTTCGCTTCTTCTTAACATCAATGGGTGTAGATGTCGCCAGAGGAGGTTCGGAGATGTTTTTATTTGCAAGAGGTTCATCAAGAAATAGACATGGCATTGTTTGTTTTTCATATTGCAATTGGGCTACTTTAAGAACAAGTGAAGCTTTGTGAGGTTCTTCGCCATGTCGTCCATAATAGACGGATTTGACATGCACAATTACACGATATTTTCCAAACGAAAGTGACTCGTAAGGAATGGCTGTGCACGTTTTATCGTAACATTGGATGCCTCTATCAATTTTCACAAAAAAGTTATCAGTTTTAGGTATGGGTTTGAACAATTCTTTTTTCTCTTTTGCCTCATGAAAAGCGACTTCATTCGGTAAAACGGCTTTTGCCATAGCCGAATCAGTGATGAATTGTAACATCATCCTAATCTCTGCACTATTTTTCACGAGAATTTCGGACTTCTGATAGGCATTTAGTTTAGGAGGGTCACTGGTAAACCAGTCACTTTGAAAATAAAAATTTTGATTCTGATTTGTAAGTAGATTCTGATTTGAAATCTCTTGCAAATAAAAACATCTCACATTTCCAGGAGTCAAAACCTCCTGTCGCAGTGGCTCTCCAAATTGCAACGTGTCAGAATTTACGTGCTGCACCGCCATTTTACTGTAAATAAGAAAATGATGTTGAAGTTCAACCTAAAGCTAATACTAAGAAATAGATCAAACTTACGTTTATTTCAGTTGATGAAGAATTGGCAAGTAGATTGATTGAGTAGTCGGTGCGATGAGTGCGGTGGAATAGAATATGGTAGGAGGAGCTGCAGCAGGACGACCGTCTCGTAGTGGGTTGAGGAGAAGACTGATTTTGTTCCTGAAAACCCATTTCTTTTATAGTTGTGAGAGCCAATGAGAGAGCGTGGGAATTTTGCGATGACAAAGAGAAGGGACAAAGAGTTGCGATGACAAAGAATTCTCTTTTTCCCCCTCTCTTTGTCATCGCAACTCTTTGTCATGGCAAAGGATTCTCTTTGTCCCCTTCTCTTTGTCATCCCAACGCACGTGGGGCTATCAATTGTCATCACCATTGAGGCGCTGATGACTCAGTCATAACAATTGTCATCACCATTGAGACGCTGATGAG
>Ga0208428_1000403_pt1 | contig 20554 bp, 17 predicted proteins | sample DEB08_DNA_11_FD_184535 | JGI IMG/M metagenome (GOLD analysis project Ga0208428, IMG submission 184535) | Aqueous microbial communities from the Delaware River and Bay under freshwater to marine salinity gradient to study organic matter... | ecosystem: Environmental > Aquatic > Marine > Coastal ... | reverse complement strand
TATCCTTCTAACGTCACCACCTCCTGATAATTTTTAGTATCAGATACGGGAGCCTCTTCGGGGGCTCCTTTTTTTTAATTCCTTATTGAGAATTAGTCTTATTATCAATTATGCCTTTCCCAAACACTGGCTCCAACACTGAGCTACAAGCTGTTAATCAGATCCTGGCGTCAGTTGGTCAGGCTCCTGTTACAACGTTGACAACTGAAGAAACTCTTGTTATCAATGAAGTGAGTCGCTTCACTGGACGTATTGACAACCTTGCTAGTCCTGCTGCTGCTGGCACCACCCTTACTACTAAGACTGCCAACATCCCTGTTGGTACGTACATTGGAGGTACTGGTGTTGCAAGCGGTACATCTATTGCTACTGCAGGTGTCGAACAATCTACTACTCCTGTGACGTATCGCTACACTGTGAATATCTCACAACTGGTGCCAGAGCGCACTATGACTCAATCTATTGTAACAAGTAGAGTTGAAACTCAAACCAACCCGGACGTTGCGATTGCACTCAACACCCTTCGGGAAGTCTCCCGTGAAGTACAGGCAGAAGGTTGGACGTTTAACAAAGAATATGACTATACAATTACACCCGACAATAACAATGAAGTATTGATTCCCAACGATGTACTTCAAATGGATCTAAACCGTGATCGCACTGTAAACCTTAACAGGGATAGTGTGAACCGTGGTGGTAAACTTTATGACCGTATGGCTCATTCCTACAAATGGACAGATGATACTCTTTATGTAGATATCATTTGGGAGCTGTCTTGGGGTAGTATTCCTGAACCTATTCAAGCATTTATTATAGCACGTGCTGCCAGTATTGTGTCTAGCCGTATTGTTGGTGATCCTAACCAATACCAAATGCTTCAACAAAAAGAAGCGTTTACCCGTGCTATGGCTCTTGAATATGAAACTAGCCAAGGTGATTACACGTACTTCGGTGCACCTAAAGGTGGGAACTACTATCAGAGCTATCAACCGTTCCATACTTTGCAACGCTAATGCCCTCAGTAACTCAACTCGTTCCCAATTTTCTTGGTGGCGTATCTCGTCAAAATGACGACAAAAAATTAGAAGGACAACTTACTGACTGCGTTAATGGTTATCCAGATCCTACCTATGGTCTTCTAAAGCGCCCCGGTATGCAGTTTACCAACGTCTTGAAAAAGTCAAATGGTACTGCATTTACTGAGTCTGAGTTGGAAGATGCTGTCTGGTTTTTTATCGAACGTGACGCAGAAGGTTCTTACATTGGTGCTATCAAAGGTACCAATATTTACGTATGGAAAGCATCTGATGGTACGTGGTGTACTGTCACTAACAATGCTTCTAGCTATCTGAGTGGTACTAACTATCACTTCCGTAGCATTCAAGATACCACCATTATTACAAACCGTGGTACCACCACTGCTATGCAAGCAGCAGGTTCATTTACTGCTAACTCTGTAGCTACAATCAAACTTGTAACTCTTATTGATGGTTATAATTATTCTATAACTATTCAAGGTGATACTGTTACCACAGCGGCTCAATCAACTACTACGTTTGATGATATGTTGCTGTATGATAGCAGTAGTACAAACACTAACCACCACCTTGTCGATGCGTTGGTAGCTCATTTAGAAGCTCGTCAAACTGCTAACGACACTGATTATGATGGAACCTGGTGTATCGAAGGTTACGGCAACAGTCTTGTAATTAAACGCTTTGACACTACCACTGATCAAGTACTTACTGATTACCAACACGCTGATGGGACGTTCACCGATGATGGCACTCCTTTAGCTTTTAGTATTTCTGCTAGAGGTGGTCTTAGTAATGATGCTATTGAAGCATTTACTGATGAAATCGTCACTGTTGCAAAACTACCTAATGAGTCTTTCCACGGACATCAAGTTGAAATCCTGAATAGCGATGGTCCTGAAGACAACTATCACGTTATTTATGAAGCTTACAACAGTCAACGTGGTCGTGGTTATTGGAAAGAAACTGTAGCCAGGGATGTATCTTCCGGTTTAAATGCATCAACCATGCCTCATGAGTTGGTCAACACTGGAGACACTACTTTTACCTTTGGTCAAATTACTTGGCTCCCTCGCGCTGCTGGTGATGACGTTACCAGTCCAGTGCCTGCATTTATTGGTAATACAATTAATTGTACTTTCTTTTACAATGATCGTCTAGGCATCCTGTCTGCAGATAACATCAACTTTAGTGTAGCTAACGATGCTTACAACTTCTTTGTTAAATCTGCACTGACTGAAGTTGATTCAGATCCCATTGATTTGAACGTGTCTAGCATCAGACCTGTTACTTTGTCCGATGTTCTTCCGTCTCCTCAAGGTTTAATTGTCTTCTCTGAACGTCAACAGTTCCAAATCTTCACCACAGATGGTAGTACGTTAACACCTAACTCTGCAGTTGTACGTTCTATTTCTAACTACGAAATGAACACCAACATTTCACCTGTTGATGTTGGTACTACTGCTGCCTTTGTTAACAGTGTACCTGGTTACAGTAAACTCTTTACTCTTCAACTAAGGGACATTGAACAGAACCCCATTGTGGTGGACATCAGTAAGGTGGTACTTGAATGGATTCCTGAGGGAGTTGATGGTCTAACTGTCAGTCCTCAGAACTCAGTTATCATGCTGATTGACAGGGGCACATCTTATCTTTATCTTTATCGTTATTACAACAACGGGGAGAAAGATCTTTTCCAAGCGTGGACTAAGTGGCAACTTCCTGGTACTATTCAAACTGCTAAGATTATTAACGACGCTGTTATCGTCATTTCACAGCATGAGGATGAGTACACACTTGGTCGCATCACCCTTGACGAGATCCCCACAGGAGACGTTGTAGCAACCGCTAATGACATTCTGGGTAACTCATGCCTAGACATGGCTACACGCCCCGTCTCGCCCGACCCAGGCACCGTAGACGCGGTTGTATATGACTCCACTAATGATCTAACTAAGATCTATGTACCTTACACTCCGTTTGAACAGACTGAGGCAGTGATGCTACTTGCTGTTCCTACTGCTGATGACGGTACAGATGCAGAGATTGATGCTGATGCTGGTTACTATGCTACAGCATATGAGCGTACAGAAAGTGGTACTAATTACCGGTACTTCGAAGTAAAAGGTAACTTCACTAATTATGCTGATGGTATAATTGTTGGCTATGGTTATGACCTAGAAGCAACATTACCTAAGTTCTATTATAGAAGGAACCCTACTACAACTGACTTTACTGCTGCTCTGACTATTTCCAGAGTTGTGTTCTCCATTGGTAGAACTGGTGCAGTCAAGTTTAAACTGAGACCTACAGGTCGAAAGGAATGGATTGATGTGCAACACACAGCTATTGCTGATTACTATGCTGGTGACAGCAGTCCTGTTGTATCTGAACGTCAGTTTACCGTTCCTATTCATCAACGTAATACTAATTTTGAACTTAAAGTGACAAGTAACTTACCGTACCCTGTATCGTTGGTGTCGATGATGTGGGAAGGAAACTATTCACCACGATTCTATAGGAGGGCTTGACGATGGCAGTCGCCGCTGTTTTTGCAGGCATAGGTGCTTTAACTGGCATCATTGGGGGTGTTGCTGGATCTCAGCAAGCCTCTGAACAAAACCGAACTGCTCAACAAAACTACGACGAGCAGAATCGTGTTCAGCGAGAAATTGCTAACAAAACTAACGAGTACAACCGACGAGTATTCGACGCTGATAAGATTAACTACACTAATCAATACAACTATCAGTGGGAATCTGCTCTTCAAGCTTGGAATCGTACCAACGAAATTGATGATTTCCAATATCTTCAAGGGCTTAGGCAGTATCAACGTGATCTGACTATCGAAGCGCAGCAGCTTGATTTTAATGATCTTGGTGCTCAACAAGCTTATGCTGCAGAAGATGCTGCATTGACTGGTATCTTCACTCAACAAATGTTTGAACGTGAAGATCAAATTGCAGCTCTTAAAAAAACTTTGTTTGAAGGGGACATCAACCGCTATGCTACCCAAGCAGAGTTTAATGCAGCTACCGCTAAAGGTAAATTAGGTCAGCTGTCTATTCAACAAGCTCTTCAACAGTACACTGAAGAAACTGCTTTTAAAAAAGAATCAGCTCTTGTTGACAAAATGAGAGCCGAAGGTCGTGCAGAACTGCGTCAAGCAAGCCGTGCTAAAGGCAGACAATCTACTGTGGCAGAGTTCTACCGTGGTATGGCACAACTAGAAGCTTCTTTGTCTGGTCGTCAACGTCAAGCAGCAATGCAGTTGATGGAAGCAGGTATTGATACCTCGTTGGCTCAAACTCAATTGGGTGTTCAACGTACCAGAATTGAAACTGGTCTACTTAATGCTGTACAAGACACTGAGTTTAATATGCGTGTCCTTGACGCTGACATTGCAAGTGCTGTTAATCAGTCTCTTCGTAATAAGAAAGACATTGCTCTTCGTCAGTACGGTGCTGATATTAATGCTGTTGCTCAGACAATGATTCGACCGGAGAAACTTGCTTATTCACCTGCTCCGATTAAACCGCCTGTTCGTGTCTTTGTTAAACCTATGGAAGTTATACCTGGTGCAGTTGCTGCTCCTGTGATGCAGAGTACCTTTGCTCCCATTATATCTGGTATCAGCTCTGCTGCTAGTACTATGGGTAGTACTATGGCTAGTCTTAAGAAACCGTAATTATGGCACGAATTAAACACAGACCCTCTACACCGGATTCAGGTTTTCGTCCTATCCAACTGAGTAGAGCAGAGATCTCCCGGATGCAGCAAGAAAGCAGCCGGGTTATTCAGAATATGGAACGCAACAGGCGTTCTGAAATGGAGCAACGTCAGCAAATCCTTCAAACAATGAAGGAAGATGCTAACTATGCGAGGCAGCAGGAAGCTAAAAACTTTGAGATTCAACAAAAGAATCTTCAAACCCAAGCCCTTCAAACTCAACTTGATGCAAAAACTCAAGCTGCACAAGCTAACATAAACATCAAAGAAACTGAGGCTATCTTTGGTGGTCTTGCTAAATTTAGCCAATCTGCTGCTCAAGTTGCTGCTACAGTTCAAGCAAATCAAGAGAAAAAGAAATACGAAAACGATACGGCTAAAGCTATTGCAGGTCTTGATGAAGAAAAAAGTTTAGATTACGTTAACATTGAACGTGCTCTGACTACCACTCAGCAAGAAGAATATGCAAGTAATCTAAGGCAGCAAGAAGCGGAGGGCGCTGAACCAAACGCTGTTGCTCGAAGCCGGGTAGCTAGCCCAGCAGTTACGCACATGACTAATAAAGCCAGTGCGAACTACATGCTGGAAAACCAGTTTCCTCAGGTTTATGAGAATGCTCTAAATGATCCAAACCTTACATTTCAATACGAAGGTAGGACTGTTACTGCTGCAGAAGCTAGAAATAATCCTAGGTTTGCCCGTGATTTAGGTCAAGCTCTTCTAAATAAATTTATTGTAGATAAGAACTTACGGTTTGAACCCCGTATGCTTCTGCCTGGTTTACAAGCTGCTGATCGTTTTATTCAAACCAAAGCCAAAGCTGCTAGTCAAGTAGAAACCAGAAACGCCTATGCTATTTCAGAAGAGCAGGCGTTTAATATTGCTGTACGTAATCCTGTAGATTTTCCTGCTAATGCCGTTACGGTGTTTAGAATGTGGCAGGATAACCCAACTTTGGGTAATGAAGGGGCTTTGAACAACTGGGAAAAGCTTGCTACTGCACGTAATGCTGATAACACTGGTTTTGCTATTCCTTTAGAAATGATCAGGCAAGCTGATCTTAAAGCTAACGGTAAAACTTTTGACCAAGAATGGCCTCTTCGGTGGTCTAAAATTAAACAGAACCGGGTTGAAGCGGAGATTAAAGCTGATAAACTAGCTATTACTATTGATAACCTAGCTTACACTAAAGATTCTACTCGCATCCTTCAAGGTCTTACTGACGATCCTACACAAGCAAACGCTAATAAAGCTGTTGAGTTCTTCCGCAATACATACGGTAAAGTCCCTGGTGAGATTACTAAATTTCAATCTTCTTTTACTAATGAAGTTATTGAAAAGAAAGAAGCAGCTGACCGTTATCTAGCCATCCCTAACGGATTCCTAACTCGTGAAGCTGTCGCTGCTGGTTCTGCTGTAGATATAGAACTTGGTAAAGAGCTTCAACGTCGTTATGCCGCACAGGAAGAACGTTACAACTCTGGTATTTATAAAGAGACCTCTGATGCTTTTAAAAACACTGCTAATGGTGTAACGGCATACGGAACTAACAAACCTAACACAGCTGCGAGTGTATTCTTGCAGTCGATGGTTCGTGCTGAATATCGTAAGCGTGTAGACCAAGCTGTTGCAGGTGGTGCTGATTTTAACCAAGCAGCTACTACTATCGGTCAACAGTTGGATGCAGAAGTTAAAGCAGGTGCACGTAACAAAGATAGTATTTGGTATCGTAAACCTGATGCTCCCGGTGGTGCAGCTACCTTCCCTAATCTTAATAAAGGGATGCTAAGCGCTGTTGAACAAGCTAATCGTCGTTACGACACTCTTAAGCAAAACGTTAAAACTAACGGTATTCAAACTACTATTAATACCAAAGATGCAATCATTACTGTTCCTGAGGCAAAACAGATAGTAGATACTTACGGTAAACCTGGGTTTGTTGTACCTCAAGACGTACTGGCTGTGGCTTCTATGTCTAATGGTCTTGATCCTATGGTTATTATTAACGCTCAACTGGCTCAACACAACATCCCTCCTCTTCAAGCTCCACCGTCGTTGTCTTCTGTTCAACAAACTGTCAGCCCTTCTTTCCAGAAACTACTTTATAAAACCCCTAGTGTTAATAGGTCTGCACGTGGTTTAGGCACTTCTAACGTGTTTAACCCTGCTATTGTACCTAATAACATGGGTGCTACTATTCAAACTGATGCACAAGTAACAGGTATCAATCCTTCTTACTTGTCTGCATTGTCTGAAACTCACGGTAACTACACTCCTGAAGTTGTAGCTAAGTATGCTGATTTGATGGAACGTAGTGGTAGTCCTGTAGCCGCTGCTATTTCTTTCTTTGCTGACCAAGGTTTTGTTGGACCGGCTTTGCTTAAAAAACAGAAAGAGTTTGCTATTGCCATGTATAAATATGGTGGTGGTTTAGAAGCACTGCAAGGTATGCAACGAAATGGTTTTACCAATAAAATGGTACAGCTGGTTCACGGCAACGAAGCAATGAAAACCTATAGAGGTGGTAGTGATGGAGCTGCTGTGTTTTACGATGCAGCATTGCACAGTGGTGCTAACGAACACGTACATGCTCAACTCAAAACTAAAGAGGATGTAGCTGCTCTGAAACAGTTAGCATCTAATACTATCGATCCTTTTAGTGGTAAACCTTATCGCATAACTAGTGAACTGCGTCCTGGTGATCCAGGTGCTCATGGATCTGGTTTGGCTCTTGATATTGCCCCTCCACTTAACCTTCCAGTTGAGCACGAAGCTGCGTGGTATCACGAATTCTTTAGACAAATGGGGATGAATCCCTTCAAAATTAAGTAACTAAACTATGGAATACGATCCTACAGAGATGTTTAGGGTTGATCCAGGTGAAATGGAGCTCTCCCCAGAGTTGCAGGCTGAGATGGAGCTTGAGCGCCAGGCTGAAGAAGCTGAGGTAGCTCAAGCCGCTCAGGCAGAAGCTGGAATGACTACTCCCACGGGAGGACAACCTGAACAACCTCAACAACCCGCTCCTGCTACGGCAGAGCAAGAACAACAATTTCCTTGGGAACCTGGTTACGATTTAGCCGATTACGCTAGACAAACTGCTGAGGGTGCATTTGCTGCCCAAGCAGGTATGTTGGACTTTGGCGTAGATGTTATTAACAAAGTTTCTGGGCAATCTTTTCCGAAGCTTAAACAGTTTGAAACTGAACACCTACAAGCACTGAGAGAAATCTCTTCAGTTGTTCTCCCTACACTTGGTCTTTCACGACTTGGTATGGCAGGTGGAGCAGCTGCACAAACCCGTGTTGGCTGGTCTCTTGGTAACAATGCCTTTGTTAAATGGGCTGGTACTCTTGGTGTTGAGTCACTTGCTGGTCTTGGCGTTGGTGCCGTTAGCAGTGAGTACGAAGAAGAAAACATTACTGGTAGTCTGAAACAATCCTTCCCTAAAATCTTTGACTGGATTCCTGATAGTCTGGCAACGATGAAGGATGATGATGTTGATACCAAACGGATGAAAAACATCTATGAGGATCTTGGCATGGGGACTTTTATTAGTCTTGCCCAAGGTGCTTATAAGTTTGTTGCTTCACTTGCTAACGCTTCTAGTAGCCTTAGGAAGTCTAACCGTTTGGTCGGTGAAACCCCTCAAGCACGTAAGTGGCTAGAGTCTAATTCTCCTAAACCTACTTCCGCTGATCCTGAAGAAGCAGTCCTAGAATCTGCTATCCGACAAGAGGAAGCGTTGGACGAAGTTGGTTTTTATAACCTTTCTGAAAACCCAAACGCTGACGTAGCCCTGCGGGGTGTTCATGACCTGTTTGACTACGGTGAAGTCGGTGTGCGTACTGTTGACGACTTTGGTGTCGTTGGTGCTGCTATTGACTCTGCACGTATCGCTAAAAACTTAGATACTACGTATGGTCGTCTAGGTAACATGCTTTCTGAACCTGCCCTTAAGTTTGCGCTTAAGAGTGGTGACAATGCTCAGGACATTGTTCTTGGTCTTGCTGATCAGCTTAAGCAAGCTGGTGAGATTGGTATGGAAGGTGCAGGTTGGAAGGTATCGTTTAAAGACGTTGTTAATGCTAACGAAGACCTTGCTATTCAACTCTTTGATCCTCGCATGAGCAAAGAGGATGTCCGTCAAGTTCTTGAACCGTTCATTACTCGTGATGATTCCGGTAAAGAAGTGATGGCAGAGGAAGGCTTTGCTATGGCTGCTAAAGCCCTCCGTGGCTTCGGTGCAGACCTTACCAGTATGGATGTAGCACGGGCTCAGTCCCTGCTTGCTGGAAGCCTTTCTGGACGCATCTCTGACCTTTCTGAAGGTGCTCGGATGGTTGAAGGTACTGCTGCTGTGGAAGCAGCTCAAGACAAAGTTATTGACTTGATGCAGTACGTGACTCAACTTGCTGGTTCTGCTAAGTACTACAAGAACCGTAAGATGAATCTTGTCCAACTCGTTAAGAATGGATTTAAGAACATTCAAGGTTACAACCAATCTACGGTTGATGGTGCTGGTGAAGTAGCTCAAAAGATCTTTGAGGATTCCCAACGGTTTGCTAATACTATGCGGCAGATCGCTACTAATCAACCTCAGTTGATGGATCAATTCCTGATGGCTTATGAGTTGACTGATGGTAAGATTGATACCATTGTCAAAATGAATAAGTACATCCATGGGATGACCGTTGACCTTGGTAAAGGTATTGTTAACATCAACCCTGAAGTTGAAAACAAACTCCTGGCTGGTGTTTGGTCTAATGTTTACAACTCTATGTTGTCTGCATTTGGTACTCCTATTCAAGCATTGGCAGGTAACTTCGGTGGAATTATTTCTCAACCTATTTCTCACTTTGCTGGCTCTGTGCTTGCTGGTGATCTGAAAGCTGTCCAACGTGGTTGGGTTGCTTACAGTTCTATTGGTGAAACGCTTCAAAAGGCAATGCCGTATGCTGGCAACATCTTTATGAAAGCGTCTAAAGAACCTGATTCAGTCCGTTCTGCTACACGTATTGATTTGCTTATGCAATCTGAACGTGAGTTGGACTTCTTGAAAGAAGCAGCACGTACCCAAGCAGCAGAAGGTAACGAGGGTCTTCAGTACATCGTCAATCAAATTGAGATGTTGAATGATCTTAGTAAGGATCCTGTTCTGCGTTTCGGTAGTAATGCCATGACTGCTTTGGACGGATTCACTGGTGTGTTTAACGCAGCCGCTGAGTCACGTTTCCGTGCTATGGATGAGTTGATTGCTACTAATCAACCTATTACTAAAAAGACCGTCAAGCCTATTGCTGATAAATATTATAAGCAAATGTTTGATGAAAGTGGAATGATTAAAGACGAAGCTGTCAAATACGCTACTGGCGAAATGGCACTTAACCTTGATACTCCTTTGGCTCAAGGTGTTTCTGATCTTGTCAGGACTATTCCTGGTATGCGACCTTTCCTCATGTTCCCCACTACGGGTATGAACATTATTGATATTGGTGGTAAGTATGGTCCTTGGCAGCCGTTCCAACGTGATGTAAACGAATTAGCTTACGTTAAGTTGGAAGATCTCTTTAGTGATGAAGTCCGTGTTGATGAGCTGCTTCGTGCACGTAACATCAACGTAGACAACATGGATACTATTGCTAAACAAACCAGACTTGCTGATCTTAAGTACACTACTCGTGGACGTAAGGCAGTGGGTGCTCTGGCAGTAACCAGTGCTGTTGGTCTTGTCATGAATGATCGCCTTCGTGGTGACGGTCTTTATGATCGTCAAGCACAGCGTTCTCGTGAACAAAACTCTAACTGGGAAAAGCGTACTATCAAAGGTCTAGATGGTAAGTGGTACAGCTACGAAGCTATGGGTCCGTTGGCTGATTGGATGGCGTTTGTCGCTAACGTGGCAGACAACTTTGACATGCTTGGTGAAGCTTTGACTGAGAAGTTCCTTGGTAAAGCCATGTTTATCCTCAGTGCTTCCATTACAGACCGTACTGGTTTGTCTAGTGTTAAGCCTTTGATGGATATTCTTGAAGGTAACGAAGGTGCTATTTCCAGGTGGAGTGCAGGTTTTGTCAACAGTCTTGGTCCTTTGGCTGGTCAACGTGGTGAATGGTCACGTATTTTTTCTGAAGGTTTGAAAGAAGTAGAAGGTGATTTCTTCAGTCAATTGGAGAACCGTAACAGGTTTATCACTGGTGCTCTTGATTCTGCTAATCGTCAACCTTACATTTACAGTCCTGTAACTGGTGAAAAGGCTAATGGTTATGGTCTTCTGCAACGTGTGTGGAATGCCTACAGCCCTATCAAAATTCATGCTGAACAATCTGATGAAGAAAAGTTCTTGGAAGCTATTGAGTTTGATATGAGCACCACCTTTAAAACCAGAAACGGTGTTAAACTAAAAGCTAACGAGCGTTCCCAGCTGTTCCGTCTTATGGGTGAACAGGGATACTTTAAGAACTCTGTTAATGAGATCATGAGGGACGCTGGTGATTGGAATAGTATTGCTAAGCTGCGTTCCTTGCGTCGTCAAGGTGTAACGTCTGATCAAGCTTCTCTTGATAAATGGCATGATCTTCATGTTCGGCTTTCAGACGCTAAACGTGCAGCTGAAGACTTTGCGTTTGCTGGGTTGAATCAAGAAACTATTGTTGGTATTGAACAACGTCAAGTTGAACAAGAACTAACAGAAGAGGCAAACATTGCCGGTGAACTTTTAAACATTCGTAATTAATTAAAACAATGTCGTGCGCTGACGTACAAACAATTCAAGCAGGTAATGGATCAACGACACAATTTTCATTTGATTTCCCGTATCTTTTTAAAACTGAAATCGAAGTTTCCTTTTGGAACGCTACAACTAAAGAATGGGACGTAAAGGCTACGACTGATGCCACCTATCCCTGGCGAGTTACTGATGCTAATCCCACCATTGTTGAGTTCACTAGTACAGCGCCACCCTCCCCTGCTACTCCTGTTGACCCCAACGAATCTTCGGTAGATAACGTCAGGATTAGACGTACCACGAGTATTGATGACATCCGGGCGTTGTTTAACCCTGGCTCTGCCATTCGTTCAGATGACCTGAACAAGAACTTTGAACAACTCCGTTATGCCATTCAAGAGGCTAACTGCCAAGGTGTGACGGATGAAGTTTATCAATACCTCCTTGATAACTATTGGGATCGTTTTGATAACACTTTGTATGACGGAAACACTTGGGTCAGTAATGATACCAAGATTGCCACTACTGCAGCTATTGATGACCGTCTTGATTTTGTTATCACCAATGACATTGGTACCGATGGTACCGGTATCACCGTAACTGATGATGGTGACGGTACTATCACTCTTGGTCTTGCTGACAATTCTATTGATTTCAGTAAGATTAATAATGATGATATTATTACCTATGCTGAACAACCTTCTGTAACTACGTCTGACAATAACATCTTCACTGCTAGTGCAGCTGAGCGCCAGTTTGACACCATTGTTCAAACCACGACTCCGACTGGTTCTGACTGGGAAGTTGGTAAGACCTGGCTTCAAAACGACGAAGATAAGACCGTTTCTATTTGGAATGGTAGCGCTTGGGTAGCTGTTGCATCCGGTGGTGCCTTTACCGAATTGGCTAAGGTTGTCTACGTTGATGCTATTAATGGTGATGACAGTCTTGCTGGTCACCGTATCAGCAACCCTAAGCGGACTATCAAAGCCGCTATGGATCAGATCAACGCAGAAACCGATGCTGTTGGTAACGGTTCTTTGATCATTGTTGCACCTGGCATTTATGGTGAAGAATTTCCCATTACGATTGAAAAAAACGATGTATCTATTGTCGGTACGTCGTTGCGTAACTGCATCATTCATCCCGCCATTGGTGTAACTGCTGCTACCGCTGCTGTTAACGGCAGTGAGTATCGGATTCGTTTTGTTGGTACTACTGACTTTACTGCTATTGGTGCGCCTGATAACGTTGTTGGTACGGTCTTTACTGCTACTGGCGCTGGTACAGGTACTGGTACGCTTGAGGACACCGCTGTACAGGCAGCTTACGATGTAGACACGCCTGAGGCTAATGAATTGCGGACCATGTTCCAAGTGAACAGTGGTACTTATATTCAAAACCTCACCCTTCAAGGCATGAAAGGTGGTGGTACCCGTGGTGGTAACTCCCTTGATACTGACGCTACGTTTGGTCTTCCTACTGACCAAGGTTGGAACTTTGCATTCTTCCCCGGTGCAACCATTCGTAAGTCTCCGTACATCCAAAACTGTACTAACTTCTCAGATAGTCAGATCAACAACGTAGACTTCACTCCGCATGTGCCGGGTGAGGGTGCTGCTGGTGACCTTGACTCGGATGGTTTTGCTGGTGGTGGTATTCTTATTGACGGTGATACCGTTGATGCTAACTCCCCGCTGCGGTCTATGGTGTGCGATAGCTACACCCACACTGCGCTTAACGGTCCTGGTATCTTTGTTACTAACAACGGTTACACCCAGGTTACGTCTAGCTATGCGTTCTTTACGCACTATCACCTGAAGTGTTTGAATGGCGGTCAGGCTAACCTTGCTGCATCTACGTCCGACTTTGGTCGTTATTCGTTGATTGCTGATGGTCGTTCTACTACCAACATTTTCACCTCTAACGTTGATGGTGCTGCTAATGATCTAGCTACTACCTTTAACATCAACCAACCAGATGCAGATGCTAGCTGGCACGGTAATGCTAACCGACCACAACCCAATATGTTGGTCGTGGTTAACGGTATTACTTACCCGATTCTGTCTGCTACTCCCCGTACTGATAGTGAGGGTGGTGATGGTTGGACTGTAGAGATCAGCCGTCCTGATCCTGCTAACCGTTCTAACAACCTTGGTCTTAACGGTGCAGTGGCTGATGATGCTGCTGTTCAATTCTTCCTTCGTTCCCAGATCGCTTCTAGCGGTCACACGATGGAGTACGTCGGTTCTGGTACTGACTACCGTGCGTTGCCTGAGAATGCTACTGGTACGTTCTTGGTTGGTGCTGATGACCCTGTTACTGCTGATGCAACCGCAGGTACTGCGCCTAATGGTGTACCTGTTGAAGATCGTCAAACCATTGTTCTTAATAACGGTGCTATTTGGACCGCTATTACTGACCACAACGGTAAGTTCCGTATTGGTGGTGACCAAAACACTGATGCGACGTATGAAGTTGATCAGCAACGTGCACGGGTTACGTTTAGAAGTGGTTCACTGTCCTTCCCCAACCTTATCCAGAACCTAGATACTAACGGTTTCAACATCTTTGACAGCAATAATCAGGTCAACATTGACAATGAGCTGAATGTAAACGGCAATAAGATCGTTAACGTTAGTAATCCTACGGTTGCACAAGACGCTGCAACTAAAAATTACGTTGATACACAAGTTGCTGGTGTTGGTACTGTAACTAGCGTTGGTACTGGTACTGGATTGACTGGTGGTCCTATCACTAGCTCTGGTACTATTTCACTGGATAATACTGCAGTAAGTCCTGGTAGCTATACTACTGCTAATATCACGGTTGATGCTCAAGGTCGAATTACTGCTGCTAGTAGTGGTACTAGTGGGGTTACTGATATTGACGGGTTGAGTGACGGTACTACTCAATTTAATGAAAACGTTGGTCTTGGCCTTGGCACCTTAAATTCATTGGCATCTGGTGGTCAAGAGAACACAGGTCTTGGATATGCTGCCGGACAAGCCATTACCACCAATGACAACAATACACTTATTGGTTCACGCGCTGGTCAGTATAATAGCGCCAGTAACAATACTGCAGTTGGTAGACGTGCTCTTACTGGTGTTTCTGGTAGTAGCACTGGGAGCGCAAATACTGCCATTGGCATTAGTGCTCTTACCTCGCTGACAACCGGAACTTACAATGTTGGAGTTGGTCCATATTCTCTAAACTTAACCACAACTGGATCTCAAAATATAGGCATAGGACTTAACGCTCTTTATAGCAATACAACAGGTGCAGGCAGTACTGCTGTTGGCTACCAAGCCGGATGGAGTAGCACCGGCGGTAACAACACATTTCTTGGCCACGAAGCTGGTTATTACGGCACAAACACTAATACGGTCAATGTCGGCACAGGAGCTGGTTACTATGGCGCTAAAGGTGCTAGCAACGTCTGCGTTGGCTACCAAGCCGGTCGTGGTACAACTAGCGTTTCAAGCACGGGAAACTGTGTGTTTATTGGCGCAAATAGCGGGTATAACATCAGTAATGGCTACAGAAATACTGTAGTTGGAGCCGAAGGTGGAAAGACGTTAACTTCTGGGTCTAACAATGTCTTTATTGGATTTGAAGCCTCTGGATCGGCTTTTGGTGGTATAACTACAGGCTCTAACAACGTTGTCATTGGCTCGGAAGCTCAACCTTCTACACAAACCGTCTCTAACGAAATTACTCTTGGTAATACCTCCATTACTAAGTTCCGTATCCCTGGCATTGACTTCGTCCTTAAGGATAACGGCGGTACACCGACCACTGGTCAGGTTCTCACCGCAGACTCCTCAGGTGAAGGGTATTGGGCAGATGGTGGAGTTATTTATGAACTGATTGAAGACGGAGCATCCAAAGCTGCTAATAGCTATATTGATATTAGCGATTATAAGGCTGTATACATGATTTGCCATAATGATCCGGCAACTAATTCTTCCAACAGAAACGGTCCTCATTTATCTACTTCTAACACGACTAATACGGGTGTAAACACTAGATCGGGTAGATATTGGCGGCGTTATCTTGACACTTCGCCATATTATCAAACCGCAGCTTATAACCCTTCTACAAACGTCTTGTATTACGGCTCTAATGGCAATAATGATTTGGACAAAGTTTGGAAGCTGACTCTGAAAGGACTTAATACTTCCAATGTTTTTATTGAAGCATATAGCGAAAACAACGGTAGTGGCGCATCTGAGGGTGTGTATCAGGAAACAGCTTGGTCCGGCGTGACAACCTCTGGTTCTTCAACTTGGTACCTTTATATCGAAGAAGCTTTGCTGCAATACCAAATCTATGGAGTCAAGTAACATGAAAACTATTTTTGCTTTTAAAGTTGGTAGCGAATGGACTTATGTTCAGCGTCAAGAGGACATCCCAACTAATGCTACAACTAGTTTTGAATATACCATTACAGATCTTAGTTCTGAAGAGCTTGAATGGTTCTCTGGTGATTGCCTTATCTACAACGAGGAAGCTCAAACCGTAACATTTGACCACGCTAAGTTTGACTCCGACATTCGCAACGTTCTGTTCTTTGATGAGCAAACAGATGAAGGTCGTCAAAAAGTATGGTTTCAAAATCGAATAGCAGCATATCCGTCAATTGGTGATCAGTTAGACATGCTCTACCACGATCAAGTCAATGGCACTACCGTTTGGAAGGATACCATTGCTGCAGCTAAAATTTCAACACCTAAACCTTAATCAAAATGCCTGAAACTCCTGAATACACCGCTGAAGACGTAGCGTTTTACTACACTGCGTCTCTTGACAGCGTGACTCTTGTCGATGCCCTTGTCGCACAAGATACCCGCGATGATGACGAGGTTGATACTCTTCGTCGCAATGTTGAGCATCTTGAACTGATGCTTGCAAAAGATTGGTGGACTACTGAGGATCTCGCACCGTTTGAGGCTTCTGTTGCCGCTGGTCGTCCCCTTCTTCCCACTGAATGATTGACTGATTATGTCCGCTCAACTTACCTGGAAAATTACCCAACTGGAACGTAACGTGGCTGATGGCCGTGTGCTAGCCGCAGTCTTTTATCTTGATGGTCGTGATGACACGTACTCTGCCTACGGTAGTGATGCAGTGTTGCTTGATGAACCTGAAGGTGAACTGATTCCGTTTAAGGATCTGACTGAAGAGCTTGTGGTTGGTTGGGTTAAAACCAAACTAGGTGAGGAAGCTGTTGAAAAGCTTGAGGGTGCCGTTCTGGCATCCTTGAGCGAACAGCGTTCACCGACTAAGGCAACTGGTGTGCCTTGGCAACAGTAAACATTACCCTTTTTAAGAACAATGATTGCACTTATCCGTCCCGTTCTTATGTCGTTCCTTGGTAGCGACAAAGTTAAGCGATTGATTGTTGACATGCTCCGCAAACTGGCTGAGCAATCTGATAACACTGTTGACGACCAAGCCGTTGATTTTATCGAGCGTGGTCTTTTCGGCGGCTGATGGACTTGGGAGCACCACCGGTACTGCCGGTTCTAAGGCTCCCTGAGCCGCCTCTACTACCCCGTCCGGTACTGGAGGTCCCACGAGCCACTTTACCCACCTACAAGCCGCTTGTAGTGCCTCCTAACGACCTTCGTCCACCTCCGGGTGTACGCGGTGTTAACAGTGAGGAGAAAACGAAGGAGAAACCAGCACCTAAACCTGTAACTCCTCCTATCCCTAAACCACCACCAGTCCCGTCACAGGTCCGTTACGTCGATATTCCTGGTACTGATATTACCGTACCTTTACCGAGTAACGAGATCTTGGCTACGGCTACAACGACAGCTACTGTCTCCGTTGCAGCCACCCTTACAGCTACTGCAATCTTTAAACGGACAGTGAGCGTCTTGAAACCTCTTATCAAGAAACTACTCACCCGTAAACAGAAACATGCAGACAACGAAGAACTTCATTCATGATTTCTTCAGTGAAATTGTAAAAGCTCTTGTGCTTGTATGGAGTGCAGGAGTATTGACTGCATCATACATGGGAATGCTACAGAAGATGGATCCAACATTCGTAGCCTCATTGCTATCTGGAACGTTGGCATCGTATGGAATCTCTCGCCCTAAAGATCAAAAGGACAAAACCCAACTATGAAATTCCTAATTCTGCTTCTGCTGTTTCCCGCTGGGGCGATGGCACAAACTGTGACTCCTCAGTTTACCCAAGGTAGTATGCAGGCTACCACTACCACCACTCAAAACATCACCGAAACTATCGCAACTGAAGTGTACGGTGGTGCATACTCATCATGGTCTGGAACAAACGTAACACCCAGCACCGACATCACAGATTCTTCGGCTACTTGGTCCGTCCACACCGTTGGCGAACAGTTCCAACTGGAGACTGTGACACGAGCAGCCGGGATTATCGAAACAATCGACATCACCAGAGACATCGAAACTACCTCTACTACTACCTCTCTTTCTGTCTTCTCTCAGTAGGACCAGCATTTGCTGAAACTCCTACGGTTAGCAACAGTGCTAATCCTATTGCTGCAGCTACAGGTAACGTAACAAACCAAGCAGTACAATTCCAGAACAACGGTGCACCCAGTAGACAGCAGTTTACCGGCGGTAACTCGTGTAATGGATCGACAATGACTGTTTCCCCGTTTTACATGGGTAACGACACGTTGCCACAAGGCTACACTCGCAATAATAACTATGGTATGCAGCTTAACTTCTCCGTTCCTTTGGATGGTGGGATGATTGAGCAGTGTAAACAGATAGCTAAGCGACACGAGGAGAAACTGAGGTTAGATTATGAGCTTGTACGTGCACTTAAATGTACGGAGATTATGAAAGCTGGGTTTACATTTAGACCCGGTTCACGTGTAGAGGTACTGTGTCACGACATCGTACCTATTGTGTCTTTGACAAATGAAGAAAAAAGCAACTGAGGACCAGTTTAACGAGCTTCACAACCTCGTCACAACCGAGTTCCTCAATCGAATCAAAAGCGGTGAAGCTTCTACGCAAGACCTTAAGGCTGCGTGTGACTGGCTAGCCAAAAATGACATCAGTGGTGTTGCCCTTGAGGGTAATGCTCTTGATAAGTTGGTATCTATTATGCCAACAGTTGATCCAGAACTAGTACAGCGGAGGTTGTATGGCCCGAAAGTCTAACCACAGCGGACCAAAATACGCCAACGGTAACTACAAATCATACCAAAAAAAGTATGATAGTAGCGCCTTACAGATACGGAAACGTACCGAACTCAACAAAGAGAATCGTAAACGTGGCACCTATGGTAATGGAGATGGTAAAGATGTATCCCACAAAAAGGATGGATCTACAACCCTTGAAATTGCATCTAAGAATAGAGCCCGTAAAGGCAAGAAAGCATGACCCCGCTGCTCCCCAGTCCTGATCACTACCTGCAAAATCTAATAACCATGACTAGCCCTGAAGCGAAACGGCTATGGCGTCAAGCCATCAAGGAACACTTCAACTGTCAATGTGTCTATTGTGGAGAACATTATGAACTACATGAACTTACTCTTGATCACGTTATACCTCGTTTTTATGGAGGAGAAACGACAACGAGAAACTTGGTACCATCCTGCAGGAAATGTAATCAGAACAAAGGAACGAATAACTGGCTCACGTGGATGAGGCAGACTTTTGGGCATACGCCTAGAGAACGTAAAATTATGGAGTACATTACGTGAACATTGATGCTAGAGAAGCTTCGCTACAACGATTTATAGATACACTAGATCAGGTCTCTGGGACTAAAGCGGAGCAGATCAGTGTCAGAATCCAGGAACTTGCTAAATATTTAGATCGTGAACGGGAATATGTTCAAGCTCGGGAAGGTCTTACTGACGCTAAACAGATTAAACGTGTTAACAAAAACATTAAAAAAGCTGTCAAACAGTTTAATGTTAACCTTAGTCAACTTTTAGGTACTGGTAAACCTTTAACTCACGACGCTTGGCGTCTTGCCAATAAACAGTTTCCTGAATTGGCAGCTGTTTCGTCAATGATTGAATCGCATCACCGTCTAGGTATCAAACAATACGCTGACCAAGTTATTGAATTTACAGCTCCTCAATGGGAGGAATATGATAAACGTGTTAGCGATCTTTTAGTTGAACGTGGTGTACAACTACGTCCTGGAAATGTTGACGAAAATGCTTTAGGTATTTTTAAACCATTTCACCAAGGTGGTGTGCATACTTTAGATGCTGCATTAAAACCTCCATTAGGTGTTGACGTTGCAAGTCAAGCAGAAGCAACTGTTGATACAGCTATTACTGCTGAAGAATTAGCTGGTAAATATACATCTCAAGGTGGAATTATTGAAGTTACACCTGAATTAGCTTCTATTGGAGCATCCCCTAACGCTGTTGCCTTAGAAGCTATTGCTAGAGATCCTAGTATTGCAACTGAAGTCGATCTATCAAAACGTCTGACTGAACCTGACGTTATGACTCCAGAAGGTACACGTAGATTGGCTTCAGATTTAGGCATACCTGAAAGTATGGTTAAAGATGTTAAACTGTCACCACGTATGCGTAGCCTTTTTGATTTTAAAAGAGGCTCTGCTCACATGAACGTTTTACCTTTTATACCAGCTGCATTTGCAGTTCCAGGTATAACTCAAGCACTTGGTCGTGGTGATTATCAAGAAGCGGCAGCTCAAATTGGTGAAACTGTTGCAGGTGAAATACCTATCGCTGGTGATGTAATTCAACCTGAATCTACTTCAGCAGGTACGTTTGAATCTGCTATTGCAGCTCAAGCTCAAATTGAAGAAAAGAAACGATTACAGCAACGAGCTGCTGAAGCCCGTCAACGTGGAGGTAGAATACAATTCGGGTTAGGTTCAGTTAAATTTACACTACCTGAATTTGGTTTATCTGAACTTGTCGGTATTAACTAATTTTTATGAACACATTAGACCTGCTTAGAGACGATTTTAAACTATTCTTGCAGGCTTTGTGGGCTCAACTTGATTTACCATCTCCTACTCGTGCTCAGTATGCTATTGCTGATTACTTACAGTACGGTC
>Ga0208428_1000402_pt1 | contig 20575 bp, 26 predicted proteins | sample DEB08_DNA_11_FD_184535 | JGI IMG/M metagenome (GOLD analysis project Ga0208428, IMG submission 184535) | Aqueous microbial communities from the Delaware River and Bay under freshwater to marine salinity gradient to study organic matter... | ecosystem: Environmental > Aquatic > Marine > Coastal ... | reverse complement strand
CATGGTTTAAGATTTCATCAACTGCGGATTATGGTTATACTAAATCGTTCCCTGCAGGAACATATACCGCCGTTGTGGAGGCAGAGTGTATTCCACTGTAAGTCGTTTTCTACTCCTGTTGTTTGTAAGTGGGTCAGCAATGGCCCACGAGCTTACACCCACATATCCTGAATTACGTTCTTCTTACATGGAAGATGTATTCGAAGTAAAATTGAAAATGTGGAATGCTCGCGTCGATGTAGAATATTATAAGATCGAAGTTACGGACGAAGACTGGAATGATGTCCCTTTCATAACTAACGAGAAAGTATTTAGACTTGAGCACTTCGGCAGGAGAGATATTAGTATATTTCTTCCAAGTGACACATCTGCCACCTACATATGTACCAGGTCGATGTTAGAAAAAGGAAACGCTTCAAAAAGCATTATATCATCAAAGGTTTGTTCAAAGATTAAGTGAGGCCTCGTATGAGACTCTTTTACATATTATTACTGATACCTTCAGTAGCTTTCGGTCAGTCTGTAAATTTACAGATGCCGGGATCACCACAGAGTTATCAGTCTGATCGATTTCGCCACGGAGACATGGATTGCTCCAACGCGATTGGATCGTCCACGAACCTGGAGTTTGGAGTTCTTGGACTTGTCGATGAACCAGACCCTACGATGCTGCAACAAAGTTACAATACGGGAGGTACTTCTACTGGAGTATATGCTCGTATAATTATACCACTTGATAAACCAAAAGAGAGAATAAATTGTAATACATTGTATCAACTTGCACTCGAAAGAGAAAGACTTGAGGTGCAACGGCTCAAACAGGAGGTAGCGAACTTACGTGCGCTGCAGTTTGAAAATGATAATTAAATGGCAGAGTTTGAATTTGCAGGAATGACATTTAAGGGCGGAAAGGCTGCAATAGTCTTGACTGCCCTTTCTACTTTAGGAGGAGCACTCTGGGCCGGGTTTGAGTTTTACAAAGACTACATGGATATGCGAGAGATCGTAGCAAATATTGATGTAGGAGTTATCGAAGCACGTAATGCTCAAATAGAAATTAAACTTGATGAAGCTATCGAGTATACTCGTGACATTAAAAACGGACTCAAAGATGACATTACTCGCATTGAACGTGTAACAGACAGCACAAGTTCGCGTGTTAAAGATATGCAGACAGATATGGATGAAAGACTTCGAGAAGTGTCTAACCTTACTCGTGAAACAGAAAAAGATGTGCGAGATACGATGCGCAACGTAGAGAGTAGGATTGAAGCCGACATGGAGAAACTCGAAACAGATCTCGAAGAAAAACTACAAAAAGCTTTAGACAATCCGTTAGCGGATTAAGGTACCAAAAATAAAACTTGACTTTGCATGTGCCATGGAGTAGAATTGCAAAATGGGTAAAGAAGTTACGACAATATCGCCAGAAGGCCTCGAGGTAGCCAATTGCTATTTGCAGTATGGGAATATTCGTGCGGTCTGTGAGTTTATGGGAGTACCAGAAAACCAAGTGGTTGAAGTACTCAATAAGCGTGAAGTAAAAAAGTATATTGACACTGTTTACCTAGATATGGGCTATCGCAACAAAAATAACATAGCATCAGTATTAGATGAAATGATTGCGAGTAAACTTGACGAAGCACAAGAAACTGGTGTCTATTCGTCAAAAGACTTAGCAGATCTATTACAGATGGCACACAAAATGCGCATGGATGAAATTAAGGCGCAAGCAGACTTACTAAAAGCCGAGACGACTAATATTCGTAATCAAACTAATGTTCAGATTAACGATGCAGCTCTTCCTTTTGGACAAGGCAACTATGGTAAACTCATGGAAAAGTTGTTAAATGGTGAAGGATAATACAGAAAGAATGCTCGCAGCAGCAGATCGAGTTGACGCACTCGATGCTCGTGTTAGAGAAATAGAGATAGAAATGGCTCAGCACGACGCACAATGCGAAGAAAGATGGAAGACTACTTTTAATCGTTTGCTGGGTATTGAAGATACGATGAAGCAGATGGAAAGTCGTTTACTTGTGGGTGCAGGAAGTATGATACTCTTCCTCGCGGGTGTCATTGTGACGCTATTAATGAAATAGATGCCAATTGAATATGAATTTCAACCAAAAAGGAACAAATTTTTAAAAGACTTTATTTTTGCATCCTCTATAGGATTTAACATAGGGCTAATCATCGGGTTATTGATGGTAGCCTTTTCGTAAGGAGATAACTATGGAAATAGTGCTAAAAAGAGACAAGTGGATTTGGAGAAAACAACCCGGAATCCAATTTGCTTTTGATACAAAAGAAGAAGCTTATGCAGCAGCAGGCATAGAAATGCCCGCTGAAATACCACTCCCCGAAGTTCGGGAATACGATAGCATGGAGGATGCAATCGCAGAGGAAGACTAATGCCAGCAGGTAAAGGTACTTACGGTAAAAAGCGTGGACGCCCAGCAAAGAAGGGCAAAAAGAAAAAGTCTATGGGCGGATTAACAGCAGCCCAAAAGAAGTTGCCCCCAGCATTGCGAAAGGCAATCATGAAGAAGAAGCGTGGCGGTAAGAAGAGGTAAGCGCAAAGCCGCTAAAAAACGCCCCGTGCCTACAAATAAAAAGTTGTACGCACGAGTAAAAGCACAAGCAAAGCGCAAGTTTAAAGTTTACCCTTCCGCGTACGCTAATGGTTGGTTAGTAAAAACTTACAAAGCGCAAGGCGGTAAATACCGCATGGGAAAGTAAGATGGAGTTTTTAATTGGATTTGTTGTAGGAGCGGTAACGCATTGGGCCTGGAAGAAGTGGGGCCATAAAATGCAAATGTAATGGCCAAGCCAAAAGGTGGACTTACTAAATGGTTCAAAGAAAAATGGGTAGATATCTCTCGTCCTAAAAAGGGCGGGGGCTATCAGCCTTGCGGTCGAAAGACTTCTAAAAAAGGAAAATATCCAAAATGTGTTCCTGCTTCAAAAGCGGCACGTATGACAAAGGCTCAGAAGAGATCTGCTATACGACGTAAGAGAGCAGCAGGAAACCCAGGAGGAAAGCCGACTATGGTAAAAACATTTGCCAAGCGGAAAGGGAGAATGAGACGTGGCGGCAAGAAGAAAAGGTAAAAAGCGCGACCCACGACTAGCTCGAGCAAGGGTAAAAGGATACAACAAACCTCGTCGTACTCCAGGCCACCCAAAGAAGTCCCATATTGTCGTAGCAAAGGTAGGTGACAAAATCAAAACGATTCGATTTGGGCAAAAAGGTGCAAAGACTGCAGGAAAACCAAAAGCAGGTGAAAGTGCCGCTATGAAAGCAAAGCGCAGAAGTTTTAAAGCTCGCCATGCAAAAAACATAGCAAAGGGCAAAATGAGTGCAGCTTATTGGGCCGATAAGGTAAAATGGTAATGTTTGACAAACAATTAGAAGAGCTTAATTCAACTTGGGCATATAAGTATGATATTGATCAGTATGCCCAACGTGAGTACTGGCAAATTATGAAAGAGCACCCTTACGTAGGAGACTGCGAAGATTATGCACTTACATTGCTATACTTAATTAGCGGTAAGTCTATGTGGAAATTTTGGTTTTATTTAATTACTGGTAAAGCACAAATTCGTAGAGTTACTACAAAAAATGGAGGAGGGCACGCTGTTCTTCGTTTTGGAAAGCACTGGGCAGATAACTGGACTAAAAAGTTCGTCAAGTGGGAGGAAATGGAAAAACTAGGACATAAGAAGTATTACTGGTTTTATTTTCCTCAAGACGTGGCACTTAAACTTGCCATGGCTAAGTGGAAAAAGTAATGGGCGAAGACATTCAAAAAGCAGGGTACCATCCCGCAGATGTAAACGGCGATAATAAAGTTGATGACCAAGAAAGAGAAATGTACCTTGAGTTCAAAAGAAAAGAACTTGAAGATCAAGATGCAATGCGAGATGCTCAACGAAAGATGACATGGTTTGCACTTGCAGGTATGTTACTCTACCCTGCTACAGTTATGACTACAGAAGTTATGGGATTACATCAAGCTGCAACCATTCTTGGAGATATGGCAGCGGTATACTTTGTTTCCGTAGCTGGTATTGTAGCTGCATTTTTTGGTGCTCAAGCATGGTCTGGCAAAAAGTAATACCATTAGTATTTTTATCGGGCTGTGTTGCTATGGCACCAAATCTCGAATTTCATGAAGACTTGGTGACAGGGCAGGAATACTATAGTTTTGAACTAGGAGTATCTTACCCAAAAAAGAAGTTTATGACTCCGGAAGAGTGGATAGAGTATCACCAGTCTCCAGATAGCCAAAAGGAAGCACTGTATGCTACTTATAAAGAGCGAGAAGAAATTGAAAAGCGCTGGGAAAACTTTATTGAAAATTGTATCCTGGCCGGTACGTTGGATTGTTAGTTTTTTCTTTAATGAGTGGGAAGTAACTATTTGGATTGACCCACAAAAGAAAACAGAGTACCACTTTAAATGGCTTGATAAATGTGAGCCTAAACACTTGAAAGGAAGACTTGTATCTGGAGAACCTTTTGAGCTACGAACGCAAGAAGCGTTCAATTACCAGATTAAAAAGGTGAAGTAATGTTAGGAATGATTAAAATGCTTCCAATTGTGATACTTCTTGCAGGAGCAGGCTACGCGTATCATACAACTATAGTAAGCCAAAAAGATGCAGTAATTGCAAGACTCGAAGCAAATGCAGTAACTCTCAAAGAAAATGCAATGCGACTAGAGACTGCGTTTGAAAGAGAGCAAGCAGCACGAGAGCGATCAGAGCAAAACTTACAGTCTCAGTTAAAAGCAGTAGGAGACTTAACAGAAAAGAACAATGCTATGCAGCAAGAAATGGATGGATATTTGTCTATCTTTAAGCGTCATGATATGACTCGTCTTGCAAGAGCAAAACCTGGGTTAATTGAACCGAGGATTAATAATGGAACAAAAGCAGTATTTCGTTCCATTGAAGAGGCAAGCAAGGAGGTAGAAAATGCGGATTCTCAGTAGTGTATTATTATTATCACTCGGAGGATGCTCGCTACTACAACCGCAACCTCTCCCAACACCCGAACCAATTATTAAAACAGTAACAGAGTACAAGACTCTTGAGATATATCAACCTCCGTTACCAAAAGCAATTGATTTGCAAGATGTAGAGTTTTTTGTAATTACAGAAAAGAACTTTGAAGAACAAGTAAAAAAGCTAGAAAAAATGCAAAGCGGTACTTACGTACTCTTTGGTATTACACCACAAGATTACGAAAACATGGCGTATAATTTACAAGAGCTGAAAAGATACATTGGTCAGCAAAAAGAAATTATCATTTACTATCGTCAAGCTACACAAGGCGATGAAGACACAGACTCTGAAGATTGGATTGAGCGAAATGAAGAAACTCTTGAAGATCAAAAACAGGACTAAATTATGGCTGTTCAAATTAGTCGAGCAGATGTATCTTGCGGAGAGATACTAGATTTACAATCTGAGACACGCTTCTTAAAGCTGCCTACAGACCCTTATCTGAGTCTGTTGGGCGTTACTCCCCTACCATCGCAAAAAGCAATTATAAATGCGATCAACAATCCGAAGTATCGTTTTGTCTGTGCAGCAGTTTCAAGGCGGCAGGGCAAAACATACATCGCTAACATTATAGGGCAGTTAGTATCATTAGTGCCCGGTTCTAACATTTTAATCATGTCCCCCAATTACTCGCTGTCTCAGATTTCTTTCGACCTGCAAAGAAATTTAATCAAACACTTTGATCTTGAGGTAGCAAAGGACAATGCAAAAGATAAAGTCATAGAATTGAGCAATGGCTCAACAGTTCGAATGGGCTCCGTAAACCAGGTTGATTCCTGTGTAGGTAGAAGCTACGATTTAATTATATTTGACGAGGCGGCGTTGGCAGACGGACGAGATGCGTTCAACGTAGCACTTCGACCTACTTTGGATAAAGATAACTCAAAAGCTATCTTTATTTCTACTCCCCGAGGCAGGAACAACTGGTTTGCAGAGTTTTTCGACAGAGGATTTAATGATGAGTTTCCAGAATGGTGCTCGATACGGGCTACTTATAAAGATAATCCGCGCATGTCTGAGACGGATATACAAGAAGCTAAAAAATCTATGTCCGATGCAGAATTTAGGCAAGAATATGAAGCGGACTTTAACACTTATGAAGGGCAAATTTGGAACTTCAATCACGAAAAGTGCATTACCAATAATGAAGAGCTTGATACTCGCCGTATGGACGTATTTGCTGGTCTCGATGTTGGTTATCGTGATCCAACTGCATTTGTGGTCATAGCCTATGATTGGGATGAAGAAAAGTATTACGTTTTAGATGAGTATCTGGACGCCGAAAAGACTACTGAGCAACATGCCGCTATAATTCGAGAACTATCAGACAAATGGGACATCGACTATATTTACATAGATTCCGCAGCACAGCAAACACGATTTGACTTCGCACAAAATTACGATATTAGTACTGTAAATGCAAAGAAATCAGTATTAGATGGAATCGCTCAAGTAGCTGGAATAATTGACAATGATAACATGATGGTCGATCAAAAATGCGGTGAAGTATTATCTTGCCTTGATCAATATCAATGGGACCCTAATCCAAATCTCGCAAGAGAAAAACCAAAACATAATCGAGCATCTCATATGGCAGATGCTTTACGATATGCACTATATTCATTTGAAACAAGTCAGAGTGGCTTTTAAAGAGACCTACAAAAAATAGTGTTTGACAATTTATCTTACAAGGGATATAATTCAAAATGAAAAAGCTCAAAAGAGATCCGGTAAAGTACATAAGAGATCGCGCTAAATCAAAGTATGAAAAGGGCAGTGAATGCCATATATGTGGCGCTGAAACTGAACTAGATTTTCACCACTTTTACACTCTGGCTCCTCTTCTAAAGGAATGGCTAAAGAAGAAACAAAAAGAGCGACCAGAGCACTACACGGATGAATACATAGTTATTTGGCGAGATGAGTTTATAGAAGATAATTGGGCGGAGCTGTACGAGCACACAGTGACACTTTGCCATACACATCATTTGGAACTGCACAGACTATATGGCAGAAATCCAGCCCTAGTAACAGCACCTAAACAGATGCGCTGGGTAGAGATTCAAAGAGACAAACATGGCATGGTATAATTTTTGGCAAAATAAAGATACAGAAGAGAAGCTGAATCCTGCCCAGCCATACTATGACCATAAAGTAGAGCCTTCTCGTGAAAAAGTAGTTAACTACGAAAGGGCATACGAAGACCTCGAAATTGTAAACAGAGGCGTTAACATGATTGTTGATGATACTTCTGAAATATCAATTTCTGTAGGCGGTCAAGTACAAGGAATGTCTAGTGTAGTAAAAGGTATTAAGCGCTCGCGTGTAGACTTATTATTAAATAAAGAGCCAAACCCTTTTCAAGACATTAGTACTTTTCGTCGTAATTTAATTACTGACTATTTACTTGACGGAAACATATTTATTTATTTTGATGGAGTACACTTATATCACTTGCCTGCAAACAAAATGACAATACATGCAAGCGATAGTACTTACATTGAAAAGTTTACGTTTAACGAAACAATTAATTATAAACCAAGTGAAATTATTCACATAAAAGACAATTCATTCTATTCTATCTATAGAGGAGTTTCAAGACTAAAACCTGCTTTACGAACCATGATACTCATGAGAAGTATGCGCGATTTTCAGGATAACTTCTTTAAAAACGGCGCCGTTCCAGGTCTTGTACTTAAATCTCCTAATACTCTATCAGAAAAAATTAAAGAAAGAATGATTCAGTCTTGGTCTGCACGGTATAGACCAGATGCAGGAGGACGTAGACCTCTTATTCTTGACGGCGGAATTGAGATAGATAAAGTTTCAAACATAAACTTTAAAGAATTAGATTTTCAGTCTGCAATTTCAGAAAATGAAAAAATTGTACTAAAGGCACTTGGCATTCCACCAATTATGTTAGACTCTGGTAACAATGCTAATTTAAGACCTAACATGAGAATGTACTACTTAGAGACTATTCTTCCTATTGTACGCAAAATGAATTTTGCACTAGAAAGATATTTTGGGTTTGCACTTTCAGAGGATATAACAGATATTCCGGCACTACAGCCAGAATTACGAGATCAATCTCAGTACTACTCTGCATTAGTAAATACTGGAATTATCTCTCCAAACGAAGCTCGAGATGCTCTTGGATTTGACGCAGTAGAGGGATATGATGATTTGCGAGTTCCAGCAAATATTGCTGGAAGTGCTGCAAATCCGGACGAAGGCGGAAGGCCTGTAGAAGAAGGAGAAGAGTAAATGGCAGTACGTCAAAAACAAAAAGTTTTAGATATTGCTCACGAACATTTTAAGAAGCATAACCTTTCTTTAGATGTAGACTATAAAACATATATGGCTAAAGTAGGACCTGCAGATGCGCTTCATGCGATTTCTGTAAAAAGAAGTTTTAAAGCATGGAAGTATTTACTTCATGCCCTAAAGCTCAAGCATCCAGAACTAATGGAAGCTCCTAAGCCAAAACCTGCTCCGAAGCCTAAAGCTGCTCCGAGCAAGCCTGCAAAAGCAGAAGAAAAGAGTGAAGACTAATGGAAAAAATCTTTAACCTTACTTCTACCTTTAAGGCTTTGGACGAAGACGACGGCGGCGTTCACATTTGTGGAATGGCTAGTACTGCTGACTTCGACCGTGCAGGAGATACTATCTCTGCAGAAGCATGGACTAAAGGTGGTCTCAACAATTTCGAAAAGAATCCTATTATTCTTTTCAATCACGATTATAACAAGCCTATCGGACGTGCTACAGGACTTAAAGTCACTGAAAACGGTCTTGAACTTAAGGCTAAAATTTCTAAGTCTGCGCCCGATCATGTAGCGCAGCTTGTAAAAGAAGGCATTCTTGGAGCTTTTTCTGTTGGTTTCCGAGTCAAGGATGCTGATTACCTAGCGGAAACTGACGGATTAAAGATTAAGGATGCTGAGTTGTTTGAAGTATCGGTAGTATCGGTACCTTGTAACCAAGCAGCTACTTTTTCGCTCGCGAAGTCATTTGACTCTATTGAAGAGTATAATGAATTCAAAAAAACTTTCACTAATAGTGTAGATCTAGCCGGTCAGTCTCTGGCTCAAGATGAAGATTCATTTGAAGCTAGTGATACACCGGATGGAACTGAAAAGTCAGTTCAAAAGGAGATGACAATGTCGGAAGTAAAAACTCCCGAAATCGACCTGGAGGCTTTTGCTAAGAAGGTAGCGGATGAGACTGCTGCTAAAATTGCAATCCGCCAGGCGGAAGAAAAAGCAGCCGCTGAAGCAGAAGCTAAGGCAGCACAAGAAGCAGCTGAAGCTGAAGCCGCAAAGCAGGCTGAAGTTGAGACTGTAATTAAAACTGGTATCGAGTCAGGTGCTGAGCGCCTCTTGGCTGACGTTGAAGCGAAACTCGCTGAAAAAGATGCTAAGATTGAGGAAGTAATTGCTCAATATAAGACTGACCTCGAAGAGAAGAACGCTGAAATCAGTGCTATTCGTGACTCAAAGCGTGTATTCGCTGATCGTAATGAGTCTGGCAACATTTCAAAGTGGGGCAAGGACTTTATGTATGGCCACCTTCTCGGTGTAATGACTGGAAAGGGTTGGGACACTAACTACTCTAAGAACTTGATGGAAAAGGCAGGTATCAACTACGCAGCTAATGCTGGTGATATCGCTCAAGAAGTTTCTACTGCAATTGAGAAGGAAATCATGCTCGAGCTTAAGCTCGCTCAAGCTTTCCGTGAGATCACAATTAACTCACAAACTCAAGTACTGCCAATCCAGACAGATGCAGGTCCTGCAGCTTGGGGCTCAAACACTGATACCGCAGGTAACTTGGAGAACCGTCCTCAAGTCACTAACGTACAGTACAATGCTAAGCAAGTAATCCTGAAAGCAACTCGATTGATCTCGACTACTTTCATGGACAACAACATTGACGAAGAAGTTCTTGTTAACTTGATGCCAATGCTTGTTGAGTCAGTTGCACGTGCACATGCTCGCGCAGTAGACGCAGCTATTCTTACTGGTACTTCTGGTGGTGCAGAAGCCTTTGATGGTCTCGAAGCTCTTGCTGGTTCAAACGCGTTCGTAACTTCTGTAGCAGCAGCCGGTACTGGCGTTGTTGACGCAGCAGACTTCCTCGCAGCTCGTAAGCTCATGGGTAAGTATGGCATGATGCCAGAAGATCTGATCTATGTTGTATCTCAGAAGCGTTACTACGATCTGATTGCTGATGCAGGCTTTGCCGACATCACAGACGTAGGCTCTGACGTTGCGACTAAGATTACAGGTTCTGTAGGTTCAATCTTTGGAACTCCAGTAGTTGTATCTGATCAGCTCGAAGCAGAAGGTGCAAACGCCTCTGTAGGTTATGCTGTTAACGTTCGTAACCACGTAATCCCACGTCTCCGCGGTGTATCCGTAGAGCAAGATTACGAAGTACTTAACCAGCGTCGAGTAATCGTTGCTAGCCAGTCACTTGGCTTCAACCAGCTCGTTGCTAATAACGGTACTACTGACGTATCTGTTGTTAAGCTAGTCCAAGCGGCATCTTAATAGCTAGATAAATAAACTGGGGAGGGTTTCCTCCCCAAGTTTTTACTAATTGACTTATGGCAAATTTAATTACTTTAGAAGACTATAAAGATGCAAAAGGTTTGCAGAATGTTAAGGACGATACACGAATCGAATCCTTAATTTCTTCTGTGAGTCAATTAGTAAAAACTTACTGTGGAAACACTATTATTGATTTTTACTCAAGCAGTAAAACAGAGTATTTCAATGTTGATTGGGACACTCACATTGTACAGTTAACAGAAAGTCCTGTAAACAGTGTAAGTGTTGTAGAAAAAAGAGATTCGGTTACATCTAGTTATACCACCGTGCCAACTACAGAATATTATCTTGATCAGACGACGGATAGTATACTTTATGTAACCGGATCTGCCTATAAAAACTGGCCTCGCGGAGCGGGAGCAGTGAGAGTAACATATAGTGCAGGGTATTTAAACACTCCTGCGGATCTAAAACTTGCTGTAATTGATTTAGTTACTTACTATTTAAAAGACGAGTACAAAGAGCGACGAACATTAGGCGGAGCCAGCATTCAAAATCAAGGCTCCTCTACTCTTACAGATAATGTAGGTTTTCCAGATCATATCAAAAGAATTTTAGATATGTATAAGAACTTTTAAAATGAGTTTATCAGAGCAGCAAGCATTTTTAGAAGAGTTTCATAAAAAACTCCAAAAAAGATCAAAAGTCTATAGAAGATATACCGGAAACAGAGTACACCATAATTTTACGGCGAGCCAAACAGAAATACACAAAGGCGTAAAAGACACCCTAGAAAAAAGCCTGTCAGGTAAGAAAGAGGCAAGAAACCTAATAGCAAAAGTACTAAAAGCTTTAGAGCCCCATACTCAACAAGCTATTTCAAAAATAGCCACAAATGTAAGAAGACGGGGAGAGGATCCTAATTCAGTAGTAGTTGTTGAAGTTACACAAGATACTAAAAGAACTTTTAAAGCATTTTTTACTGCTACTCAACAAGATAATGGCAAGTTTAGAAATGTATACAAACAGGTGTACACCAGTTATGATAAAATATTAAATTTGTATGCTGAAAAAGTATCTGAGATATCTGAAGAAATTATAGGGGAGTCTTTCGGAAACAGAGCAAAAGATTATTTTAACTTAGAGCACGAGGAGTTTGAAGGAATCGCAGAATCTCAAGTTAAAGATGCCATGCTTGATGCTATGGAAGCAACCTCAAACATAGACGAACAAGCGGTACTACAGTGGCTAGAAGCAAGCGGCATAGATATACGAATAGTAAGAAATAGCCAAACAGATACAATGGAAATATTCATTGGATCTAAAGTTGCAAACTTAGCAGAAGCGCAGCAAACAAAAGCTCGAAGAAGAGACTTAGAAGATCTTTTAGCAGATGCAAGAAAGCTAGCAGTAGACGAAGGCCAAAAAATTATAGGCTTGCCCGGCTCTGATAGTTTTCTTGATAAAAAAAGAAAGATACTATTGAAAAAAGTTGCAGACGACTTTACAGGTAAATATAGTACTGTTAAGTTATCTGATGATATAGTTATAAAAACAAGCAAAAGCGATAAGATAAAAAAGAACAAAAGAAGAAGTAAACAGGATAAAACTAGTGGGCTTTCTAGAGGTACGGGGCCCTCAGCACAGAGAAAAACAAAAAAAGGAGTAGCCTCATCTCCTCTTGTTCTTATAAGAATGTTTAACGCAAAGCTTCCTCAAAAAGTTGAGGAAAATATGAAAGCTCCAAGATTGCAATCTCGTTCAGGTAGATTTGCAAGTAGTGTTCGAGTAGTAGATGTTACAACAACTGCAAAAGGCTATCCGAGTTTTGGATATACGTATCAAAGGAGCCCGTATGGAGTTTATGAAAATACAAGCGGTAGTCGTTTTGCAAGTGTTGAAAGAGATCCAAGAAGATTGATTGATACTTCAATGAGGGAAATTGCAGCTGAGATGGCATTAGGAAGATTTTTTACTAGGAGAGTATAATGGCTACAACATCAAGAACTTATACTTCTCGAAGAGCAAACATTGTAGAAGCACTCGCTGATAAGTTGAAGACAATCAATGGAGCCGGTGCTTTTCTTACTGATGTACATGAGAATGTGCATCCGTTTTTGAAGTTTTGGGACGAAGTAGATGAGTTTCCTGCAATACACTTAAATGCAGGAAGCGAAACACGTCAGTACCAAGGCGGAGGATATAAAGACAGGTTTTTGACAGTAACTGTCCGTTGTTATGTTCAAGAAGAGAACGCACAACAAGCTTTAAACGCTTTGATGGAGGACGTAGAAACTGTCATCGAAGATAATTCAAACTTAAAGTATACAGACAAGCTAAACAAAGAGTTTAATTGTCAACAGATCACTATAGTTAGTATTGATACTGACGAAGGTGTACTAGAGCCTTTAGGAGTAGGAGAAATACTCATAGAGGTTCGATACTAGAAACGACTGGCACGAACAAACGTTCACGCCCTAGTCCTTTCAATATGCATAGGAGATTACTATGGCAGATCAATTATATTTTAGCCGGGACAGTAAATGCTTCATCGAATTTAAAGATGTTGTATGGGAAATTCCAGTACTCGACGGCTTTAGTTTCTCACAGGCGAACAATACCTCAGAAATTACTCTGAGCGAAATGGAATCTACTGGCGGAGCAAGTCGACGAGGACGTCGTGCGTTTAACGACTCTTTATCTGCTGGTGAATGGTCTTTTTCAACTTATGTTCGTCCTTTTCAAGCAGCAGGTGCCACTCTGGGCACAGGCTCGGCAGATGCTTCAGCAGAAGTTCACGCAGTAGAAGAAGTTCTTTGGGCAATGATGGCAGGCGCAGATACGTATTCTGCGGGCGCGTATACTCGTACAGCAAATCCAGCTGTAGTTGGGGGTGCCGTTATTACTCCAGCAGGTTCTCAAAACACTATTGGTTTTGCAGAATCTAATCGTTCAACTTTTACAACTGCAAACATTTACTTTGTACTTGGAGATGCTTCTCGTACTGTTATTAAGCTGAAAGATGCTGTTGTAAATGAAGCCTCAATTGATTTTGAAATTGATGGTATTGCAACAATTAACTGGTCCGGTCAGTGTTCAGAAGTACTTGACTTTACTGGTAGCACTATCGAAGCAAATGCGGCTGGGGAGCCAAATAATGGTGACACAACTCAAGACGGCACAGCTTTAGCAGCCGGCGATGTGTGGTTACAGACAGACTCAACACCTAAAACTCACCGTTTGTTTGTTTGCAAAAATAGCGGTGCCGGTACTGAAGCATTTACCGCATATGTAAACGAAGCAATTACAGATAGCGATAACTTTATTCGTAATCGTCTAACTTCACTTACTATTGATGGAAGTGCACAGTCAGGCTTACAAAGCTCTTACACTTTGACTCTTACAGGTGGTAATATTACTATTTCTAATAATGTTAGTTACATTACTCCAGAAGAGCTCGGTGTTGTAAACGTTCCAATTGGTCACGTAACGGGTGCTCGTTCAGTGTCTGGTAGCTTTACTTGTTATTTGACTCGAGATGACTCTACTTTTGACTCAACTCGATCGCGTGACTTCTTTGAAGATCTACGTAATTTGACAAGTGTTGTAACAAATAATGTTGGCCTTACGTTCAACGTTGGTGGTACAACAACTAACACTCGTAGACTTGAAATTGACTTTGGAACTGCTCACGTTGAGATTCCAACACACTCTATCGAAGATGTTATTTCTTTGGAAACAAACTTCCAGGCGCTACCTTCATCCATTGATGGTACAAACGAAATGACTCTCAAGTATAAAGTATAATAAGAACGTTGTTTTTAAGGGGCTCCGGCCCCTTTTTTATTACTCCTACCAAAAATAACTCTTGACATTTTTCCTCACCTACACTATAATACAAGAAGTTAGTAATAGAAAAACAGGCTTTTAGCAGAGTAAATTACATGCCAACTTACAACTTTAAACAAGAGGCACAAGTATACGTAGTTAGCGGAGGAAACAGACACAGAATAGACGTAACAGACATAGAGTTTAGTCAAACGTTTTCTGAAGAAAGTTATCCCGTTAGAACTTTACACGCCCAAAATAACTTGTTTGAAGCCAGTGTAATTAACAAAGCAAACGTGGCAAATTTTAAGTTTACTTTTCCCGCAATTACACAAGCTGACTATTCTATTATAGAAACTCTTTTATTGAACGCAAGTTCTTTTGATTTATATGTACAAACACCAGCTGATACTTTCAAAATTGAAACAGCAGTCATTACAAATGGGAGTTTCGTTATCGAGCGATCTCGGCCCCTGAGTATTGAGATTGATGGAGAAGGTGGAAAGCTAGTGAGAGGAGCTACTTTAGCAGGTACTCTTCAAACTCGTAGTTCTACAAAGAACTATATTGTACCTATTGTAGATATTACTCTAAATAGTACAACTCTTTCTGACATTATAGGTGTCACTATGGAGTTGCAAAACGATGTAGAGTGGACTCCCTACACAACTGTAGGCGGAGCAATATCTGCAACTTCTGCTGCAACGTCGATGTTTCCTTCGGCGTTCACTCTCTCCAAAAAAATACTTGCTGGTTCTATACGTCAGTATCTTACCGGAAGTAATATCGCATATACTCAAGGCTGGGATACGGATGCAAGTTTAACCATAAAAGCGGGCAATGGACAATCTGGAGCAGCTTTTAGAGGCTTTTCTTTCGGCCCAGCAACTTGCAGTTTTACTAATAGAATGACATCAGGAGATGTTTTCCTACAAAATTATGATTGGAGAATGACACAAAATCCCTCTAATCTAGCAACAATACTTAAATACGAAACTGACTGAGGAGGTCATTAATGGAACTTAAAAAACTTATGGTCGACAGCAAAGCTGTCTGGATGGATTTTCCTGGGCTACCTGGATTTTCTGTAGAAGTAGCAAATCTTTCAAGAAAAGAGCTAACTGCACTTCGAAAGCGATGTACTTCGCAAAAATTTGATAGAAAAACACGACAACTGATGGAAACTTTAGATGAAGATAGATTTGTCACAGAGTTTGCAGAAGCTAGCATTAAAAATTGGAAGGGCTTAACTGTAGAGCATCTTGAAACACTGCTTTTAATTAATACAGAAGGACAAGATCCAAAAGCAGAAGTAGAATTTTCAAAAGACAATGCAGAAGTGCTTGTTACAAACTCATCAGAATTTGATACATGGCTCAATGAGGTAGTCTTTGATTTAGACAATTTTCGTACAGGAACAAAAAGACCTAGCACTAAAAAGACTGGAAAAACTATTTCAGAGTAGTGATTCAGGAATGACCAGGGATAGATACCTGGATATGATGGAACAATTAGGTAAAGAACCTGTTGAGGAGGAAATACCTCCCGACTGGGAGGATCTTCCTGAAATTATGATGTGTGCTGTTTCAACGTTTAACTCGTTAGGGGACAGAGTATTTCCAGAGATCGGATACATAGGAAAAGATTATACAAACTTAAGTCACTATGTACAAGTTCATGGAATAGAAGATAAAGAGTATTTTTTAGAGATATTGAGTTGGTTAGACTCAAGAGCTATCAAAAAATCTTCAGATCAATTGAAGAAAGAATACGATAAGCTAAAGAGAAAGTCTGGTGGCAGCAAACGAAGTTAAGTTAACTATTCGAGTTGGGGACGACGGATCTCTAGACGTTGTTGCGAAAAAGTCAAAACAAGCGGCAAAAGCAACGGAAGACTTAGGCAAAGCTACTGATAAAACTCGCAAATCAAGAGACCGCTATAATCGAGGCGAAAAAGGCGTTATAGGCGCTACTGCTAATAGCACTAAAGCATTTAGTAAAATGCGAAACTCGATGACAGGTAGCAGCGGCCTTGTAAGTGCTTATGCTATTCTTGCTTCTAATGTTTTTGCTGCTACTGCTGCATTTAATGCCTTACGTAGAGCCGCTCAAATTGAGCAGCTAGAGCAAGGCTTGCGTCTTGTAGGAGCTGCTGCAGGGCAAAATCTTCCTAATATTGCAAAAGGCTTAAAAGAAATAACAGGTAATGCAATTTCATCTGAACAAGCTATGCGATCAACCGCGCTCGCAGTTTCTTCAGGTTTTAGATCCGATCAACTACAAGACTTAACTAGAGTAGCAAAAGGAGCCTCTCTCGCACTTGGTAGAGATATGAGTGATGCCCTTGATCGTCTCGTAAGAGGTACTGCAAAACTAGAACCAGAAATTCTGGACGAACTTGGAATTATGGTGCGTTTAGACGACGCAGTACAGCAATATGCTGACAGATTAGGAATTGCTGAAGGAAACTTAACGCAGTTTGATAGACGACAGGCATTTTTAAATGCAACCATTGAACAAGGGTTAGAAAAATTCCAAGATTTAAGTCAGGGAGTAGACGCTAATCCTTATGATAAGCTGGCAGCTGCTCTTGCAGATTTACAGAAAAATTTAATTAATTTTACATCTGATTTCTTAGGATTTACAGATGCTGTTAGTTTTGCTTCAAGAAATTTAGGATCTTTAACAGCAGTAGCCACAACTTTAGGTCTCAGTGTTACTAGAGGTGTTGCTCCTGGACTATTCCGTATGGCGGAAGCTTCTGCCGAGTCGGCTCAAAGTTTGTTGGGCACACGCCTAGAACTTGCAAAAGTCGCTACAGATAGTGCAAAACTTCCTCCAAAGTTTTCAAAGCTTGTAGGCGCTCTTCAAGAAGGCACTGCAACAGCAAAAGATTTTGATACTGCAAATGCAAGTTTGACAGGAAAGCTTGGTGCCCTAACTCGAGAACTGAACAAATCTGAAGAAGGCACAAAAGCGTACGCAAAAACAGCAGATGAAATCGCTGGAGTTCGTAACCAGTTAGAAATACTTCCACAACTGCAACAAGCACAAACAGAAGCAACTCGACAACAAGCAGCTGCAAATGCAATTGGTTCAGCCTCTGCTTTAGATTTTAAAGGAACAATGAAAAATCTAGGCGAACAATTCGATTTAGACACTAAGAAAACTCAAGAATCTACTAAAGGTAAAAAAGGTTTAAGAGCTTCCGTATCAAAATTGGGCCCGGCATTTAAAGTTGCAGGCACAGGAGCAAAAGCTTTTGGCGCGGCTTTGTTTACTGCACTTCCTTACATTGGATTAATAGTTTCTGCAGTTACAATACTGTACGGTATAATCAAAGACAAGTTTTTTCCAGAAGACTTAGTAAAGAAAAGAATTGACGAAGCAGTGGAGTCTTTTGAGCAGTTTGCAGAAATACAAGCACGATTTCAGTCTAGCACCGCTGAAGGCGGTAAAAGAACTGCGGAAAGCTATATTGCTTTCGCAGGAGTATTAGATCAAATATCTGGTAAAATTCGAGAAGTAGCACAAGCAAATGTCAATGATTTAGTAGAAACTACTATTGAAGAGCAAAAAGAATTAATAACTGTAAATCAAACCTTAGAAGCAAGAGAAACACTATTAAAAACCTTAAATGAGCCTGCAAATAGATATAGAGGTATCGCGGCAGAGATTGCTCTTGTAGAAAAGCAAATTGTAGACTTAAAGACCAAACGTTTAGAAATTGAAACAAACGAAGCGACTTTAGCAGAGAAAACGAAACAAGCTGAAGAAAAATCTGCAAGAGATGTTTTGCGAGGTGCATTGCTTCAATTAAGAATTCAGAGAAAAGTTGCGGAATCTCAAAAAGAAAGCGCCTTTAACCTAGATATAATGGCAAAAACCTATACTCAATTAGAAGGATTACAAAAAAGATTAGATGCAGGCACTCTTTCATATGAGGACTTCCTTGTAGAATTAGAATTAATACAACGATATCCAAATGCTGTCCGGGCGTCATTTAAAGGAATAAATGATGTTGTAGCAAGTTTCAACTCTGTAATTAATAAAAGACAACAAAAAACAAAATCACTATTTCAAGAAGAAGAAGACGCGGCACAAAACTTGCTTAATCAATTTGAAGAATTAACAAATAAGTCGCAAGAAACAGTAAGAATTCCTCCTAGTTTATTAAACGGATTCCAAGCAACAGAAAGATTTAGTGACGAAGCTGTTGAAGCAAAAAAACTGTTAGAAGAATTAAGAAAAGAGCTAGATGGCTTAAATATATCTGATGAGTTTAAAGACGGAGAAGAAGGTCTAAGAAGGTTTATTAAGTTTATAAATGATGCTCGAGACAATATTAATAAACTAACAGACTCTATTGAAAGACAAAAAGTTCAATTAAAAGGTGTAAAAGAAGCTGTTAAAGGTATAACAGGAGGACAAACTTTAGCTACTCGTACTCAAAACGAGCTGTTAACAGATCAAATAGCCTTAGTCAATCAACAAATAGATGCGGCTAGAACACTGGCAAACCAAAAAGGCGAGGACTTTGAAAACTCAGAAGTATACAATGGTCTTGTAAAAGAGCGTACAAAACTTGAAACACAGTTAGTGTCCCCTATACTTTTAAGAAAGCGTGAAGAAGTAGAAATGCTTCGTTTAATTGAGCAGCAGAATAATATAGAAAAGCAACGCTTGTCAATGGTAACAAAAACTGCAGCAATCACTAAGCGTATGGCTTCTTTAGGAGCAAAACTAACTCCAAAAGATGAGTTTAAATTAAGTGTAGATGCGGCAAAGCAACAGGTAAAAGCTGCAAAAATAGACCTAGAACTTACTCTGCAAAAAGCAAAGCTTCAAAGAGAGCTGTTAATTTTAGAAATGACAGCAAATGAAGTAAGTGCTCAAAAACAAGCAGAAGTACTTGCACTTTTAGACCAGCAACTACTTATTACTCGACAAATGGCTGAGCTAAGAGTAGGAGACGCACAACTAGGCGTAACAGCAGCTATAGCTTCAGGAGTAACAGAGTCAGATTCAGGTATGGCAGCTATGCCTACTGAAGGGTTTGGCATGTCGGCAGTTGTGTCAAATGCGGCTTCTATGCAAGAAATGGCTCGTGTTACGGAAGTAGCATCAGTAGCAGAGCAAAACTACAATGAAAAAATAGCAGAAAGAACTCGACTAAGAGGCGAGTTAATGGCTGCTGAGCAGGCCTTTAGAGATGGAGAAGGCTCACAAAGTGATTTTGAAGCAGCACAGCAAGCCGCCGCAGACGCTACTGCAGCGGCAGAAGCTGCTGGACAGGCAATGATTGCCGCGCAAGCAAAAGTAAAAACTGCAGCAATTAACATGGTTGCCGACACAATGACTTCAATGTCTGCGGCATTAGCAGAGTTAGGACCAGAAGGCAAGCTTGCAGCTGCTTTAGGAAACTTAAGCGCTATTATGCTTACCTCGGTGACTTCTGCAATGGAAATAATGGGGGACAAAGCTGCAAAGACTTCAGAAAAGATAGCGGCAGGTTTTTCAGCAGCAGCAAATATAATCGGAGGCCTTGCTTCCGTTCTTAAAGCTCAATCTGATGCAGAAGTTGCAGCAATTGATCGTATGATAGAAGCAGAAAAGAAGAGAGACGGAAAATCTGCTGCAAGCCAGAAACGAATTCAGCAAATGGAAGCAAAGAAAGAGCAGGTCAAGAAGAAGGCTTTTGAAACCGACAAGAAGATGAAAATGGCACAGGCAGTTATGTCAACTGCGGCAGGTATTGCTCAAGCTTTAACACTACCTACTCCATTAAACTTTATCATGGCAGGTTTGATTGGTGCAATGGGTGCCGCCCAAATAGCAGTTATTTCAGGAATGACATACCAAGGAGGTGCTTCATCATTGCCAGGACAACCTTCCTCTGTAAGCGTAGGACAAAGAAGTTCCTCAAGTGACCTTGCAAAATCACAAGGAGGCGCAGGAGAGCTAGCATACTTCCGAGGGGCCAGAGGACAAGGCGGACCAGAAAACTTTACTCCGGCATTTGCAGGTTACAAGAATCGAGCAGAAGGCGGAAATACAGCGTTTATGGTAGGAGAGCAGGGACCAGAATTATTTGTACCTGAAAGACCTGGCGGTATTGTT
>Ga0208428_1000400_pt1 | contig 20635 bp, 37 predicted proteins | sample DEB08_DNA_11_FD_184535 | JGI IMG/M metagenome (GOLD analysis project Ga0208428, IMG submission 184535) | Aqueous microbial communities from the Delaware River and Bay under freshwater to marine salinity gradient to study organic matter... | ecosystem: Environmental > Aquatic > Marine > Coastal ... | reverse complement strand
ATACCTTTGCAAACTTTACAGACTTCTTAACAGAAAATATAAAAGCTCTACCTAAAGAAGCAAAAGCTGAAGTTAATTCTTTGTACAAATCTACCATGCAGAAGCTTCCTGAGTTTAATCCTAATGAAAAACCTGCAAGCTTAATAGGTGGATTAAACATTCTATCTAGTTTATCTAGTGAGTGGGGGCGTCAAGGTCATTTGCTCTCTAAGCTTAAGCAAGACTTAAAATTATCTAAAGGTCAGACAGCTGCAGAGAAATACAATGAGCTTATAGAGAAAACTCTTGATGCACCTAAGCCTACGATAGTAGAAGCAGCACGAGGCAAAGTCAAAGAGGGTGCTGCTACAATGCAGCAGAATTTAATTCGTATGTTGATTACACACCCCGGTACAACTGCACTCAACATTGTTGGTTGGGCTAACGCTACAGCTATGCAATCTGTAGGTGATACTATAAGAGGTGCATTGTATGGGGGTCGTTCTCTAGGTGAGATGGCTATTGGTCGTACTACCAAGGCAACAGAGTTTGCTAACAAGTCAAAGCTTATGCTCACCTTGCAACGCCAGAAGCTAACAAACTTAGTAAGTCCCTATGCTACACAACAAGCAGCATTTTCTTTTCTTGCAGCTAATCCTAAGTCTCAGAGAGAATTATTTCGCTACATGTCAGGTGGTATTGAGCTTGATGATGTGTACAAAAACTTAGGTTTTAAACTAGACGATACTACTAATCCCGGTGCTTGGGAAAAAGTCATGGACTTTGCTCAGACAATGTACGGAGTTAAAGCACAGGATATGTTCACTAAGTCACAAGAGTTTATGTACGCCTTAGACAAACAGATACGTATCAACTACGGTATGAGCTACACAGATTTCTTACAAGACCCTAACCTATATAAGGCAATGAAGGGTGATGACTACGTTAGGATACAAGCTGCAGCTGTTGAAGATGCACTACGTAACGTATATGCCAAGTCTTATGGAGGTGATCGTAAGAAAGGTGCAGAAGGTGCACTAACACTTGCTGCTAGATTTATAGAAGACTTACGTAAGGTTCCTGTGTTTGGTGCAATGGTTCCCTTTGGGCAGTTCTTTAACAATACATTAGGTCATATGTTTGATCATACAGGTATAAGTTTAGTACATAGGTATGCAGCTGGTACTAGTCGTGACCCTTTAGAGTTGCTTACTAAGTCAGCAGTCGGTGTCTCTTTTATTGGAGTTGTAACTGCTCGTGAGATGAAGAACATGGAAGAAGGCTTAGCTTTATTTGATGAGCGTGGCAGTGATGGTGCAATACGTAACCGTATGTATGACTTTCCTTATAGCTACTATAAAGCTGTGGGACGCTTAGGTGCTCACGTGGTTAGAGATGGAGTAATCCCTCCTGAAATGTGGAGAGAAGTCGTAACTGTATTTGGTCCTAAGAATCTTACACGACAGCTAGGTGACACAGCTAAGATGTCCTACGATTTGTTTGCAGACATTGCAACAGGAGAGGACGTTGCAGTTAGAGATGGTCTAATTAAAGTTGTGCAAGATGCAGGTTCTATGTATCTAAGTGCTTATTCAAGGCCACTTGATCCTGTCAATCAAATCATTGCTCTAGGTAGAGGTGAAGACTTCACACCTATTGATCGTAAGCAAGGCTCAGAGTTTATAAACAAATCTTCTAGGTATGTAGATCAGATCTTTACCTTATTGAGTGGTGAGGAGTTAGCACCAGAAAAATTTAGTGCCGTAACTGATACTCCTGCAATGGCACCCATAGGTAGGATCTTTGGTTATCGTGAGGTTCCGGGTCAAACATCTATTCAACGTATGTTTAATGAAATAGGTAAACCTCAGTGGCGCACTGGTATAAAGTCTTTTATTCCAGAAGTAAGAAATGATATTAATAAGTATATAATTACGTTCTTAGAATTTGAAGCGGAGAAGGCCATAAACGGACCTGTTTGGAAAAATTCTAATACAGAAGAACGTACCGTCCTACTTAATGGTGTTATTGCAAAAGCTAAAAAATCTACTATAGATATACTTGAAAGAAGCATTGACCCTAATGACAAAAAAACTCTTAAGCTTTATAATTTAAGTAAAGGAAGAGCTGGTATTAATAAAACTGAAGTAGAAAAAGCATTAAAAGATCTAAACTTAGACATGGATATAACTGATTTAGATGAAAATCAATTAGACTTTTTAATTAATTATATGGAAGCCATGAGAGAAGATAAACAAAAACTTAAAGATTCGTTAGAATAAAAGAAGGGGCAACACTAAGCTGCCCCTCCGTAGTTCTATTTAATACCATGCGTATCTGCAGAGCGTCTTGCCCACAACAGCGCAGTAGTAAGGTTCTGCTTAACTACATCTAGCTCCGTTGTACCCCAAAGATTATTATCTAAGAACTCCTCAACCCATGTGAAGTGATCTTGAAGTCCTTCGTTAAATACTTTACGTTTACTGTCTAGGTGTTCTTTAGCCTCACGTTCTAGTTTCACACTACTTCCTTTAGATGGCTGAAGTCCCTACAAAGAATGTTGTGGCGTACTCTACTACAGATACTGAAACTCCTAGTGTTGCAAAGATTTGTATGCTTGCTATAAATATTGATTCTAACATATTATTTTTCCTTTTAGGTTAAGTCTACAATTTCACAGCTATCACCAGAGCACGCTAGTGTCTGACTACCTGCTGTATTATCTTCCTGCTCGTATTCTGATAGTTCCTCCCAGTTAATTGACGTTGGCATAGTAGAGAGTAGTGCTTCATACTCTTCTTTACTACAATCTTGATATGGTGCTTGTTGATACGTATGTTCATTAAACGGTAAGAAAGATACACCACTCATCTCATCAAAGTGTTTATACACAAACGCTCCAACCTCAAGCCACTCATCTGAGTTGACGTTGATAGTCACGCTAGGTTTGTGCTCACACCAGTGTCTCTGATAAGCTAACCACATTTCCAGTTGTTGAATAGCTGTAGTATCTTTTGTACACACAGCACCTTCTGGTGATTTCTGAGGAAAGCTAAACACTACTGTTGTATCAGGCTTCATGACACAAGGCTCACTAGGTACTCCTTGATCCTTCATGAACTGAGTTAGAGGGTCTTTAACGTCACCCCTAACAGTACGCACATAGTAGGGGGAATGACGAGGGTGGACCCCACTGCTAGATGATACCATTTGAGATACCGTTCCTGAAGGTTTGACGCAAGTGATAGCAGCAGAAACAGGGATGCCAAGGCGCTCAGCCCACTCAGCGTTAGTAGTGACAGCAATAGAACGTAAGTGCTCAAGGGTTTTCTCCAATCCAGAATTAGCTGTTGTAAGTAAAGGGTTATCCATTATCCCTGTGAGTGACACACCCAACAGGCGTTCCTCTTCGGTATTTCGCTGCCACAGTTTTCGCAGATAGGGGAACTTTGTAAAGGTAGATTGAATAGTACCCAATATCGTAGCAATACGAACTTTCTTTTCAAGGTCTTGAATGTTATCTGTTGCACGTACTACACACTCCGTTAAGTTACAAACTTGTCCACTGCGTAAAATTATCTCACTGCAAGGGTTAGTTCCAAAATCATAGCTAGTATCACGCCTACCATTCTTAGCTGCTTGCTTCTTAGCTGCCTCACGGTTGAAGATGCCACGCTCACCTGAGCCTGACTCAACGAGAGCCATCCACTCACGCATAAATGATAGACTGTCTGGCTTCTCACTGTATGCTACTGAGTTATTAGCTAGAGCACGATGTGGATTGTTCTCCCACCAAGCGCCTGACTTAGCGTGCCTCATCTTATCGTCTGATAAATTTGATAGACTGATCATAGCTGAACGCCTTACACCACCTACAACTACTACCTCACCTATCTTACACATGATGTCGTGGCACTCAATAGAACTAAGCTTACGGTTCTGTGCATCCTTAAAGGTACGTATGACAAAGGTGAAGAGATCAATCAGTGGTGCTGGTCCACTAGCTCTACCACCAAACGTCCTAAGCCTAGCACCTGCAGGACGTATCCTACTAGTATCCCATGTAGGTATCTCCCCACTGTACAGTAGAGCAATTAGTTGACGTAAGGCTTTTGACCAACCCTCTTTGCTATCTTTAACAGCGATGTTAGTCTCACTGTCAAATAGTTCAGGAACCTCTGGTAACTTCTGTACGTACTGTCTCTCAACAGAGAAGCCCACACCTGTGCCACACATAAGAACGTGCATTGCTTCATCAAAAGCTGTTGGTACATCTACTGCTAAGTAAGAACAGTTATACATACTAATGTTATCACGGGATGCAGCAGGGCCAGCAGTCATTAAGCTTCGCATAGATGGCATAACCTCAAGCCCTAAGATAGCTTGCTCAATGTCATTAATGTACGTATCATTGCCAGCTACAGGACGTACAATGTTATCCATGTAACGTGATACTGTCTCAGGCCATGTCTCTCTTCTACCTAAATTATCTAGCCAACGTGCGTAACGTGACTTGTGTATAAAGGTTTGATAATCTGTAGGTAAGTAGTTATTCATCTGTTATCCCCTGATCCCTGTAATACGCCACGCTTTTGGCGGCTATCTAGTTTTTCTCTATTCATGTTGGCTACTGTTTGTAAACTGGCTCCGTAAAAATTAGATAGAGCAGCTACATAAAATAGTACGTCACCTAATTCTTTCAACATACCCTTGTTATCTAAGGTAGCACCATCCCTAAAGCTCTTCTTTAGTTTTTCAGCTATCTCACCTGCCTCTCCTACAAGGCCTAGAGTATTTTCTATCTGTCTTGTTTGTCCTTTAGTTAATATCTTACCTTCTACCCATTGGCTATATGCAGCTAACTCATTCTTAGGCGTACCATCTTTATGGAATATATCATAGTAGGGATCATATTCTGGTTTCATACATGTCTTTCCTTTATTAAAATGTTTTGTACTGTAACATCATCTATATCATAGAACGTATTTCTTACAAGATCACTGATGTCTTCTGTGTGTGCATCTTCATATGCTCCTAAGATATTATTATCCTCATCAATCTGAAGTAATAATGTAACACTAAAAGTTTTAACTTTCATCTGTGCTTCTCCGCTAAGGCTTCATTCATTTTATTCAAGTACCATGCAGCCTTCTTCATATCTTCAGCTGGTCTTTGCTTATAAGCATAACGATGTTGGTACTTAATCATGTTGCCGTGACAGTATGCAATGAATCCATCTAAGCCTAGTACCTGCTTGATGTAGTCAATACATTCTATGCCACCCATATTGTAATGGGCAGGGCGATCTACGGGATCAAACTCAGTCATGCGTTACCTTTCGTCTTTGTGTAAGCGTTAAAGTTTATTATCTCACCAGTGCTTCCTTGTAAAGATTTACTATTCTTAGCATGTTTTTTAATTTCTTTCAATAGCATTTCGTGACGATGATCAGAAACTCTATCCATTAAATCACCATCCTTCTCCATCAAATCTAAGAAGGCACTGCATAAAGTGGCTACATAAACTAAGTCTTGAAGTACATCATCAGAGTAGCAGAAGTTACTTCCTACTGCTACGGCTGTAGCTACACTACCATCCCAATCTTCTAGGGTTCCTTCGCTTGTAGGTTTTATAATGAAAGCAACTTCATCTTCTGCTAACTCATACGGCATATCAATCCTTTCTCTCTGTTTTTAATAGGACTATACGTTTTCTAGTAGCCGTTCCTTTTTCTTCAAGCCACTCTTCAGGTATAACTCTGTTTGCCCATAGAAACCCTTGCTTATCACACCACTGTGCATACGTAGTCTTAGCACCCTTATAAAGTTTAGACTTAGCATTACTAAATACAAACCTAATGTCTAGCTCTGGGTGCTGCTTACGTACTTCTATATGCTTGTGTCTATCTTCAGAATCAAATTGTCCTTTAGTCTCAATTAGTATTCCATTGTCTAACTGGAAGTCAGGTGTATAAGTGCGATAGCGTAAGTCTTCCCACTCTATCTTTAGCTGCTCATAACGTACAACCTTTTGACACCCGGCTAGTACAAGAGCAGTACTCTTTTCAAGTCCACTCCTGTACTTACCTTTAGCGTGATACCGTTTATGCGGCTTCATTGTCTGGCTCAGTGGTACTCTGTAGTGATACCTTAAGTTCTCTTACTAAAGTTTCACCTATGTTAGATACACATCGCCATTGGTATTCTAGTTGCTGCTTGATAGATCCGTTGTATTGAATCTCTTTTAGCATAGCAACTTCTTTATCTGTAAAGTCATCAGTGTCATACTCTACATCATCTAGTGTAAGCTTAGTCATTTTTGTTTATCCTTCTACGTAAACATATTCTATTAACGGGGGTGCCTTTGATCCTGAGTAAACCTTAGATGGTAGCTGTTGTAACTCAGGCCAACACTTCTTCTTGTGATCACACCATGAGCATGTCTTACATAGCTTCATGTTGCCACTTGCTTTCTTTCTAAACGTTTCTGGTTCAGCTTTAAAGCAACGCTCAAAGGGTTCATCATTATTAATATAATCAACTGTACCTTTGATTGATTCCATTACCTCCTCTACATTAGCTGTCTCAGCTGTTACATATTTGAATTGACCATTTACTTTATTGACTACCCACCAGCCACCAACATCTTTGTCAGCAGCTACAGCATAGCCTACAAGCTGAGATATATATCCAAAGTCATCTGAGTAAGCTAGAGAATCATAACTAGCAAACTTGTTGTCGAATCCATAGGGTGTAGTTGACTTAACATCATCTACCTTACCATCCAACACCATGTCATACTCGCCATTGATAGACTCTTCACCAACCTTTAGTGTAACTTTATCGTTGTCACCAAAGTCAACGCCAGCTGCACGTAGTACTCCTTTGAACATAGCCTCAGTCCAATCTCCCATCAGCATGTTAAGCATGAAGGAGGTAGGCTTCTGAACGTCAGTCTCTGGATTATTCTTAGCGAACCAAAGCTGACATCTTGGGCGTCCAATGTTAGACATACGCAAACGAAACTCTTCACGTGGTCCACCATTGAACTGCTTGTTGAGTGCAGCAGCCACATCAGTGGCTACTTGCTGTATTATTTCCTGACTCATACTTGCCTTGCCATTAATAGCTGACCGCAAGAATGCGTGTACTGATAGCTCAGCAGGATGTATCATCCCTCAAACTCTCTCACTTCTACAATAGAACCTACCATCTCTGCATCAGCAGAAGACAGGCTCCCAGAAGTAGCTTCGTTGTGCTTGCCTTCGATCCAAGTATTAGTACCTTTGATCCAATCAATAAAGTCTTGAAGGGTCTTACTATCATCTTCCCCGTAGGATACCTGCTCACCTAATGAAGGTACAATGATAGCATACTTACCACCTGAAGGTAGATCACGTTTAGCACTACCTAACTTAAGGGTATGCTCAACAGGAGTCAGCTTCTTGTTAATGATCTGACTGATAGCTGCATCCATAGCCTTCATGGACTCATTGTTCTTAACATCCATTACGAATGGTATCTCTGCATCAAGACCTTTGATAGCTGCACCTGTATCATCAGTTGGCTTATCTAGTGTAAGCACACCAAGTAGTACACGAACCCGCTTAACACCACGGATTATTGTCTTCATCTCTTCAGGCAAGGACTGAAAGTCTTTGATGTATCCTGATGGACGCCCAAGGTTAAACTTACCTGTGGTGTCCTTAAGGTCTACGTTAAGGCTAGTTGATAGTAATGTTTTATGCATAGCCTTTGCATCAGAATCCCACCTCTGCCACTGGTGACGCTGTGAGAAGATGCGTGTAGAGATTGTCTTACTGTAAACAACTTCACCATCTGGCATAGTTATCTTGTAGGCACCTACTGGAACCTTGATATGTTCATCCCCTTCAGCATCTGTTTCAGTGAGTGCTGAGTGTATCTGATTCACTCGTGCCAAGGAAGACTGAGAGGTGGTTGTTCCTCCAGCACTAATGCCCATTGCTTCCGCTAAAGACATTCCTTCTACCTTAAGTGCTACTTCTGTATTCATATTTGTAATCCTTTTGTATGGAATTAATTACGAGAAACTAAGTTATACCCCTATACGTCATGCGTGTCAAGCCAATTTGGACCTATTTTTGCTTCTAATAATAAAGGTACGTTCATCTTGACTTTGTAGTAGTCATAAATGATTTGATGCAAGTCCATGTTCATAGAGTTAATGATCTCTATTACCTGATCTTTCTCGTAGGGATGTATGTCTATGACCATTGAGTCATGTACACTGTTGACTAGCGTAGAGCGCATAGGCATGAGCCTATTCTCTAACTCCACTAATACTACAGGTACTACATCCCCCGTTGCAAAGCCTTGCACTGGATAGTTTTTTATCATAGTAAAGTTTGTTGGTAAACCATTAGGCCTCCTCTCTGTGTTAGGGAAAGCATACTGTCTGCCTCCCACGTTAGTAATCTTTTGAAACCGTACTGCCTCATCACCTAGTTTCTTGTGCCACTTAGCGATGCCATCATACTTCTCTATGAATTGATGGTAGTACGATGCTTCTGCTGGGGTACGCCCATAACCAGTAGCTCCAAACAAAGGTGCGAAGGTATGTTCCTTAGCTTCTTGTCTAGTCGTTGCTTGTCCTGCATCACTGATAACCTTAGCTGTGTAGCTGTGTACATCAAAGCCTGATGCAATCTCTGAGATAGCTAAGGTGTCTTGTGATAAAAATGCAGCAACACGAAATTCAAGCTGGGCAAAGTCAGCTTCCATGATACTCCCACCTTCCCAACGTGATACGAATACTTTCTTAACAGGGAACGTACCGCCTCGTGGCATGTTCTGCATGTTAGGGTTACGCCCAGAGAACCTGCCAGTACTGGTGATGTGTTGAGTAAGGCCAACGTGTAGGTATCCATCCTTCTTTGTGAATACAGATATACCCTCAACGAATGATGATAGGTAACTTGATATAGCTGATAGACGTTTGAGATCCTTAAGGAAGTCTAAGGCACTAGTCATGTTGTTAGCCTTAGCTGTAGTCATAAGAGTAGACAGGTTGTCTTTGCCTGTACTGAAACCATTAGCACTGACCCACTTCTTATTGGGTGGCATGAAGCCTAGCCCTGCTAACTCGTTGGAGTTCTTGAGTTGGTATCCTCTGGAGTCACAGTCCTTACACTTGTTAGGCCTTGCATACTTTGTTCCATCTTTCCTTACTTTATATACAAACCCATTACCTTTACAGTCAGGGCAGGTAAAAGCAGAGGTCTTACGAATGTAAGTTGTATTAGCCTTAACAGCATCCTTATACTCCTTGTCTGTCTTAGTGAAGTCAAACAGCTGGACCCACTCCTTCTTATCTATAGGCTTACAGCTGTACACTACCTCTGACATCTGCGCTGGGCTGTTAAGGTTTACTGGTGTGTCACCCATAAGCTTACGTACCTTAGCTTGTAGCCTCTCCTCTATGTCAGCCTTCTCTGTCTCGAACTCAGTACGCACAGATTCCAGAGCTTCCAAGTCTACCTTGAGTCCAGATGAATACATACGGGATAGACTCAGGCATACCTTGAACGAGATGTCACGAATGTTGATAAGGGATGCAGAGTCAGGCTTGGCGTAGTCTTCTTGTAACGCTACATACAATGCACGTGTGGTAGATAAGTCACACTGTAGGTAGTAGGTAAGCTCTTTCAAGGGTATCTCATTAGTGTTGTACCCATCCTTGAAGTAAGTCTTTAGTGTGTCATCCTTCTGAAAGTCTAGGTTACGGCGTAGTGCACAGTTAGCTAGGCTAATAGACTTCTTCTTGAAGGAACCTGTAGGTGTCATCTCTATGTGGTTGCCTCTCATCAAGACGTATTCGGCTAACATAGTGTCGTATATAGGACCACTGTATTTAAATCCACTCTCCCATAGCCAAGGCATGTCATGCTGTGCGTTGTGTAGTATCAGTAAGGTGGCTGCATCTAACTTAGATTGGAGTTGCTTAGCTTGTGACCCATCATAGTCATGCGCCTCAACGTGATCAAAGTTATATATGTCCTGACTGCCTGAGATAACTTCCTGTACACCTACCTGCACAAGCTTATTGGTTTCCTCGAAAGGATCAAGGTGCATCTTACCACCTCTATGTGTGACAGTATTCTCTACATCAAGAACTAATTCCATTGTCTCTCCTATCTATGCTAAGTACTGCGCCCTAGCCCCATCTAACTCACACGTTATCTTACCGTGCCAACCACCTTTAAGCTTATTCTTTGCAATAATCAAGTACCTTTTTAAATCATCTGCATCATCATCTGATACATCAAGTACAGGATTCTTTGAGATCAACACCATTAGGTCAGCTTCAGCTGCCTTACCTGTCTTACTTCCTTCCAACATAGATTGATCTACATTGATCTTACCTTCAGCATCAGCTGATAGTTGTGACATCCATATGATAGCGCAGTCGTATTGCTTAGCTATGTTACGTGCATGAATTGCAGCGTTCTTAAGATAGACATCAGACTTGTCGCTGTTCTTAACGGCAAACTTATCACCCATATCAAGTACTACTATGTCTGGGGTGTAAGCCTTTATGATAGCTTCAACCCATCCCATGTCCTTACCTGTACTATCATACAGTTCTATCTGCTTACGCACTGGCTCATAGCGTGACGCAGCTAAGGCATAGTTACCCTTGACCTCTTCCATAGACAGGGATGTTGCTGCGCTTAGGTATCGTGCACCTACACGTTCATACGCCTCTTCATTACAAAGCACCAAGCACTTAGCACCCTGAGAAGCAAAGCCGCCCGGTGCGCCTATCAGTGACGCATGGAAGGATGTCTTGCCTGTGTTAGGGCGTGCACCTACGATGATCAAGTGACCACCACTGATACCCTCAACGTTCCTACCTAAGCTAGGGATGTTGAACTTCCATTGAGACTGAATGTCATTAGCCTTGAGCAGGTGATCAATCTCAATGTTACCAAACTCAAGCTTAAGGTTGGGCGTGAAGTCATCCTGATATGTCTGCAATAGATTACGCACAGGCTCAAGGCTATCTAGTGATCCATTAACGTAGTCGAACCCTATGTTAGCAAGCTTGTTGCCTAGCACCTGCTGAAATAGTTTAGATAGTACCTCGCTTGCTATCTCCTTGTTCATTGACTCCTCACGAGACACACGCTTGAACAGATCATTGTACACCTGCTTGTTTGCCGTAGTCATTGTACTGTTGTTGGCAAAGAACAAAGCCTCAAGCTCAGAGGTAGTTAAGGTACGATCATACGTAGTCATTGCATAGTCTAGTGTCTGTTTAATCTTACGCACATCCTTACTGAACAACTCATCAGGGCATCGTATACCCTTGTTGTTATCATAGAACTCCTTATTCATTAGAGTTCTTATTAGTGCTAATTCCATCATTTATCTTTTCCTTTCGGCACTACTTTATACATACCCTCTGGAGTTCTATAAGAGGTAAGTATGTCAGTGAATTGTTGTAAGCTCATGAACAACATCTGATAGTCATCCATATGCTCATCAAACTGTCGCATGTAAACTATTCCATTATCAGCAATGACCATCTCAACGTCTTCGAACATACCTTTGTGATCAAGTGTAGTAACTACTGACGCATCTGAGTCAAACTCTACTGTAAACATTATGATTTCTTTCCTCTTACCTTAGATTGCTGACGCTCTTCATCTGACATAGGCCTTATGTAAGGTACTACAAAACCTGTGTTCCACAACTTTGCCTGAGCTATAGCATTTTCTTTATTATAAAAAACTAAGGGGTCATCATTTATGGTGAACATAGGTTTACCTGTATCATACATAAGCTCACCCTCTTCTACTTCAAACATCACTGCCCACATTACTTTTCTCCTGTTACATCTAAACACACAACACCTATACCATTGTGAGTTATCATTACTTCTGCTCTTTCTCTCCTTGCTTCACACTGCTCATAATTATTATATGTAGCTATGTGGTAGTACTCTAAACTCTGCCCACTAATTAACTGTAACCAAACTAAGGCCCACATTTTTGTAACTCCTCTAACTTATTCTCTAAGTCTGTTATCTCTTTAGTCAGTGCAAATAGTTCTTCTTCTTTACGTGCTATCTCACGTTGCAAGTTTTCTATCTCGCCTACCATACTCATTTCTCCAATCTCAATGCAAACCACGACACAGGAAATAGTTCCTTCATGCTGTTACATATTTGATTAGCTACCAGCCTAGTCTCTAACTGTGTATCACCTGCACATCTAAGATTACACATGTCTGCAAAGGCGTCAAGGCTACCTGACCAGTACCACTCAGTCATCATCGACTGTGGTAGTACCATACGTGCTTGCTCTGGTGCTACTCCTGCCGCTATTAGTTTTCTATATGTAGATAGAACGTATTCATCACACTCATATACTTCATCCAGTATGCTAAGATCAGGAACTAAACTGTCTGTATATACACCATACTTTTCAGGCTCTTTCTCAAAGACATCTTTTATATGTTCGTATTCACCATGAGCGTACATCTTATCTAACTCAAGCACTCCATTACTACCTTGCTTCTTATCTTCTGCTCTACCACGCCACTCATTAGGCTCATAGAACTCAGGCTTAGTATCTACATACCTACGGCTGATCTCATTCCAGCGTAAGAACTTATGCTTGACCAACTGCCTAGCTACAAAGATTGGAGCCTTAACGTGGAATGATGCGAAGCAATGACCAAAAGGTGACACGTGTTTATGCTCTGCTAAGTAGTGTATAAGCTTACGATCTTTGTCCTTTAATATGTACTGATCCGTTTCACTATCGTGATCAGCCCAACTGGATTCTTTACCAAAGGATACACGTGCCGCATTAACTACCGACAGGTCATTACCCATGTGATTTAGGTATGTTACTTTAATCATCTGCAATCTCCGTAACTCTAATTTTAATAGGTTTTAACATTTTATATTTAGTGTTTTCTATTTTAGTTGGTGGGCTAGTTGAATGATCAAAGTAATATTTTCTATAGCCTATAATATTAACTCCATCAGGATGCATCTTACGTTTCCATGTTGATCTTCCCCATTTGGTTACAATTAATTTATTTTTACTAATATCTTTAATGGCCCACATTTCTATATCAATCATTAGAACGGCACCTCCCCATTAGCGTCACGTGGATCTACATAGTATCCCTTCACCATATGAGGCGGTACTTCTTTAGTAGGCACAGGGTGTACAGGTGTAAGGCCCATCTCTTTAAGAAAGTCTTTCAAGCTATCCATTAATCATCTCCTTTAATCTGTCTACATCAGAGTCTAACTTATATTTAATATCATCGTCAAGCCTTAAAGCTTGAACTTTTTTTCCTGTCCATGTCTCCACCTCTTGCTTGTATGATAGTGTCTTACTCATAGCATCAGGGTCTAACGCTATGATAACCTTATAGAAATCTCCTATGTGTTCTATCTGCGCTGGGCCTAATGACGTACCAAGTATAGCTAAACCTGTTGTGTTAGGCATGAGTTGAGCTACGACAATGGCACTGATCACATCCTCTACCACTACACATACACCATTAGATAAGCCAAGCAAACGTTTGAACACAGATGCAGTACCAGTGTAGCGAAACCATTTAGGTACAGCACCATCAAGTGCACGCCCTACTGCATCAATCACTACACCCTTATGCTTGATAGGAAAGACTGCACGCCTATCCTTAACGTCATAGAAGATCTCCTCATTAGTCAAACCCCATCGTCCTAAGAACCTATGCAGTAGCTGATGCTCAGGCTTAGGGTTAACCACATACTCAGGGTAAGGCATAGCTTCTATCTCTTTACGTGGCTGTCTATCTAAGCCTTGTATACGCTTACGTATCTCATCAGCTGTCATGCCAGTAGTAACTGCACCACGTATACTACAGTCTAACTTGTAGCAGTTGTACATCACAGCACCACCATCCTTAGTAGCAGTGAAAGTATTCATACCATTACAGACAGGACAATTTATACGGGTTGTCTCACCCTCACTAAGCATAAGATCCTCTACGTATTTCTTAATGTCCATGCTATACCTCTTCTCTTTCTTTATCGTGTATCTCACTGTGACAATTAGCACAAACTAATATACACTTTCTCATCTCTTCCTTTACAGACTTTCTTGAGTAACCGTGCATCTGACTTAGAGTCGACCTTTTAGAATGCATATGATGAAAGTGTAATGCACTTAAACTTTTTTTGTACCTGCAAACTGAACAACCATATATACTTTTATATCTTTTTATAAAAGCCCTGTTTCTTTCAGAATTTTCTTTCCTTTGTTTAGCCTTGACTATCTTTTGTTTCTTTAAAGATTCTGGACTTAGCCATTGTTCCAAAGGAACTGAACGATCTCCTGTAGCTATGGTTGTTCTATAATAGTATTGGATAAAGGAGTAACCATCTTCTCTAAGATCACCGTGTCTTAGAGGTAGACTTAAATAGATTACTTCGTCTTGATTTATAAAAGTCTTTTCATATTTACCATGCCATATATTTTTTGCCATACTTACTTCTTCCTATTTGCTAGAGCATTAGTTGCACCTGTGAGTGTGTTAACTAAGTAAGGCTTAACACTTTGTGGATTACTGTGACCACTGACCTGCATAATACCGAAGGCATCAGCACCACCCTCGACAAGTTGTGTGATACCAGTGCGGCGTAAGTCCATAGCAGTTATCTCTAGAGGTAGGTTTGCAGCAGCCTTAACCTCATTCACTAGCTTATGTATATCTCCACTTGGATACGGCCTGTAGACCCCGTTGTGTGGCTCCACAGAGGGTGCTACGTACTGCTGGAACCCGAAGTCTTCCTGTTGTTTAGTCAACATCTTACATAAGCTATCATCTATAGGTAGCTTTACCTCTGCCCTGCGTTTACTTTGCTCTAACACAAGAGTCCTAGCACCTAAGTCTAGGTTGTCCCACTTAAGGGTACGCATGTCACCTACACGTTGCGCCCACTCATATGCCATATGTAATATTAAGCCTATGCTGCGCCACTTCCATTGGCTGTAAGCTGTATCTAAGAATGTAATAACCTGAGCGTCAGTCCAACGCACCTTACGTATCTTATCTTTAGTACGTTGGACTAATGCTACAGGGTTAGTGACCAAAGCCTCATGTCTGATAGCTGTATTGAGTACAATACTCAGGCAAGTTGTCATGTAGTTAGCTTGTCTCAAGCCTACATCAGTTAGCCATTTGTCATACGCTACGGTTACATGTTTGAATCGTAGGTCACGCAGTTTAATGTTACCTAACTGCTTATCATTTTGTACTTTTGTTTTGCATACACGCAGTAAGTTGTAGTCGTAATCTTTTTTGCTGCGATAAGACAGTGCACGGTACTTAGGTGTACGCACATAGAAGTCACACGCTGCTTCTATAGTATGTGTATCCTTAAGTTCCATGTGTTTCTGTCTCATTTGTCCTTCTCCTTCTTAGGTTTAGGTATGGGGTGGTCAGACCAATCATCACAAGGATCATCGTCTAAGCCACCATTCTTATCGCTACTAGTATAGATCATAGAATACCAAACCCCAATGTTAATATGACTATAGCCATAACTATTTGCATAATAATAATTATTAACATCTCAAAATATTTGATGGCTGAGATCTCCATTAGCTATACGTTTAGTGAAGTCTTCTATGACATCATTGTAGTCAATGACATCCTCACCTATCCATGATGCTTCATCAATAGTAGTAGAGAAATCTACTGAGTTAATAAGTTCCTCAATCACATCTTCAAATTCATTCATCGCTCTTCAATCCTTCTCTTGCCTTTACCATCTTGTTTAGCAGCGTAGTCGCATGGACTAGGTACTGCGTAGTCTCTGATGTAAGATTATCCTCCATATCATATGGATCAAAATAATCACCAAACGCTAAGGTCTTCTTACACTCATCTATGATGAAGTCTACTTGTCCAGCAGACAACACGCCTTCCCAATAATCTGGTCTAGTCATGTGATACTCCCATTCTTTCATTGTGTATGTGTCCATACAGTTCAGGAAATGATATACGTAATCTCCATTCTGCTCTGTCGATACCTTTCATAGTATCTACACCTAGCTCATATGATTCATGACACTCAAAGTCTGCGTCTTGTACAATCTTCATGACAAACTTTAGTGTCTCTATTTGATCGTCCAATAAGAAGTGTGCAGCATTGTTATGCTCTAGCTCACGTGCTTCACGATCAATCTCCCACTGTGGGCGTGTATCCTCTACTACTTTTTTCTTAGTCATGTCTTAGTCCTTTCGTTTATCTTCGCTGTTGATTTAGCAATCCGGCTATCGGATGTGATGATGATAACCTTTCCGTTATCACCATACACTGTGTACTTGCCATTACATTTCTTGATAACCATCACAGCTACCCTGCAAAGTGGCGTACCCTACGAGAGTTAGACCTATTGATAGCCTTCTCTATGTAGATGGTACGTCTACCTAAGTTGTAGATGCTGAAGCAGTCACCATGCTGCACGTTATATCCACGACTGCTGGTTGAACGGTTAGGCTTACGCTTACGGGTCAATCCCTTGAAGCCGAAGAAGTTAAAGCGGAATCCGTTAGTGCCATCATTCAGTGGCTTAGTTGCGATACATGTAAACATATTATTTTCCTTCCAGTTGGGTTCTGATTTCAGTAAGTAAATCAATGAGTTGTTTGTTGTTCTTCATGGTGGTGTTAGGTAACACCTTCTCACACATGGCGAGGATCTTTAGGTTTAGTGCGTTTGTAATCATGTTAGTCCTCCTTCAATTACGAATAGCTTAGATGGTGTTACATCCTTGCGCTTCATTGGTTTAATTAATTGGTGACGAAAGTCATGGTATAGATCACTGTCGTAATCCAATAGCTCTACTGTCGGACCATCCGACACTAGCTCAAAGTTATACGTAGGGTAGGCATCAGTCAATGTACCCATCATTATGTTACCCCCTGCCTCTGACCTACTGTTGGTCAGGCGGCAAGGTACACTAACATCATCTAGGTTTACACATAATTTGTATATCATACTAACTCCTCATCTAATAGTTCATACTGTTGTTTATACTCATCACTAGCATAAGTCAAGTTCAGACCCATGATAGCCTCTTGAATGTAGCTGTCACCCATATCGTATGAGCCGTATGTCATGGGTGTTTTGACTGCAACGAACCACCTAGCATACGGGTTCTTGTTCTCGTTAGCGGGTACTTGGTACGTCTTAAGCAAGAGCATCTCTGTCTCACCGAATGGACCCATGCCTTTGTAGATTGCATATGGGTTATCTTTAGTGCGGGACTTGCCCATTAAATTCTTAGCCATGTTATACTTCCTTCTATGTTACGTGGATTGATCGTGTATTGTTTGCTGAGCTACAGGTTAGAGTAGCAAGCCTACCAAAGTCAATAGGTTTAGCATCGTGCTTAGTTACGAAGCTATCATACTTGTATGGGTTATACGTTACCTCCTGTGAATGTTCCCTGTGATCAAGGATCTTTGATGCATCCTCTACTAATAAGTTTTGTATCCATCTACCTCTCACGAAAGCGTGAACGTTCTTCTTCTTCTCACGCAGTACCTTCTCACGCCCTGCCTTACGTACTATGAACTCAGGATTTTCTATCCATATGTTGCAGACACGATCAACTACACGACCTGTCTTACAGTCACGAACACTGAATAGTTTCTTGTGCAGATTAAAATATACTTCAACTCTCATTTCTACATCTCCATGATTGACGTTACGTGATACGCTGACACTGCATCACCTGTAGGTAGCGACTTATTCATGCCACCCTTCTCAGCTACATAGTTACACCATGTATCCCACCAGTACTCAGCACCACGTAAGCGGCATAGTTCTACGTAGTTGAGTATCTTCTTAAGCCTAAGCTCAGGCTTGATCTTCTTACTGACTACCAGTGCAGTCTCCGACAATCCAAGCATACGAATGTTGTGTCTGTCAAGACATGCTACCTCAAAGCCACACATCTGTGAGATAAAGCCAGCCTTCACCATACCTATAGATGGTATACGCATGAACAGATCTACTGCTGCTTGAGCACCAGTGATGCCAGCTATGGGGCTAAGATCTGCATACGGGTCACTACTTAGCACCTCTCTGATGTTAAGCATGAGCGTATGTAGCTCAGCCTTATTCTCTTGAGCATAGGTAATACCCTTAGCTTTCTGTGATGACACCCACTTAGACTTGATGCCGTGCTCTCTGATAGAGATACGCTGAGTGTGCACCCTAGATAAGGGCATGTTGATCGTACATAGAGTGAACTCTATTATGTCATACAAAGCATCGGGGGATGTCATTGCATACTGAGCTATTAGGTTACAGTCACGTTGATACATTGTGTACTCTCCTTGTTGTTGTGTTCTCTACTGTCGGACCATCCGACACTACTTTTGTTAATCTACATGAAGCTCAAGTGATGCTTCAACCATCTGATGCCAACCATTAGGCATACATACATATACGTTGTTGTCTAATAGGTTAACAACCAAGTCACCTACTGCCATACAAGAGTGTTGCATGAGGTGGGTAGTCGTAATGATACCATTACCATAGTTATTACCTTCATCAAATATCTCCTCAAGCCTAGTGGACTCCAGACTTTTCTCAGTAGAAGCGTAGTGCATGAACATAGTAGGTTGGTACAAGCTATACATCAAAGCCCTACGTACTGTATCTTCTGGGCCATCCTCGTCTAGCATAGTCACTGTGTCATAGTACGCTGTAGCTAAAGCTCTGTTACGATTCTCGTTTATGATGTCCTTAAGTTCGTTGTCCATAGGACGCTGGTATATAAGGTATGATTGCATCGTGTTAGTCTCCGGTGTTTCTAGTGTCGGACCATCCGACAGTAGCAGTTAATTTGTTAGTGACCCCATAAGATAGAGGCACAACAGGATTGTCAATAGCTCGACTTCCCCTTGATGCATACAGCATTTGCCTATGCCATACGCTACGCCACATCTTATCGGCACGCAGTTTTATGCGGTTACGTTTAGTTATTCCTAGAGGCATCAGCTATCCCCAATCTTTATGGTGTCCGAAGTCTTCGTTCTCATCAAAGCCTTTACGGTATTCTTGTAACTCATCATCAGTCAAGACAACTATCTTCACACCATGACCTGTACCATCAGGCCAGTAATGAGGTGAGTAGTCACGCCAATAGTAGCTATCGGCACGGCCTCTATCGTATGGACTCCCATGTTTTCTCTCTATTGTCATGCCTAACTCCTCTCTACGAATAGATCAAACATCTTATCAAGCTCATCAAGATCAGCAAGAGCGTCAGACTCAAGCTCAGCCTTAACCTTTTGTAAACACTCAATTAATTCATCAAGAGTGGCACCAAAGAGATGGATAGAATACTCTGTACCATACTCATCAGGTACAATAGCAACCTCTTGCACCCTAGTATCCACCCACTTGTCACCATCGTACTTCTTGTGTTGAGCGATAGATATTTCTTTGCCGTTATGTTTCACATGAATGTTATTCATATCTAATTCATTATCAAAGGCACCCATTATACTTCTCCTATTTCTAAATCAAAGTCACTAGCACAGCTAAGTATAGCTGGCTTGATGAACTCATACCATGAAATGTTTTCACTTTCATAAGTACGCCAATCATCAGCGTTTTTATCGTGTGTACTCTGTAGATTAGCCAGCAATAGATACTGATCTTTAGATAAGAAATCCTGACCAAAGGCTTTTGCTAACACTTCTGTCACTCTGGTACTGTGATAGGTTATCGGCGCATAAACTCCGCTTAGATGTGAATCTAAGGAATCACCTTCCAAGCTTTCCTTATATAGTGCGTCAGGTATGAACACACCTACTACACACTTGTTACCATTAGCACCACGATAGGCACACTGTGTACCATCACAATCATCACTGCCATCACCCATAGAAGGCTCAGACATACCAGCAAAATGCTTGTGTGCTTTATTAAATATCTCTTGTAGTTCCATCGTTACTCTCCATGTTGTTGTGTTTCTACTGTCGGACCATCCGACACTAAATGTCAAGGCCACCTTCAATATATAGCAGTGCCTTACTGCCTTGATGCATGACCGAAGGCCCATGCTGGAACGCCATACCCGGCCCACTATTACACGCAAATATATTCCAATCCATATCATACGCATAGTCTAGAATTTCTTCCTTGGTATACTTCCCATCGAACAAAGCCCACCTCGTATAGCTCACGCTATCACCTCTTACGCCTTCGCATTTATGTTCCATCGTTACTCTCCTCTCCAAATTCTGCAGCCCATTCATCAGGTGTGATACCTGTCATTATGAACTCACGTTCATCTGGACTTAGGTTAGGCATTACGTCTTGTATTAACGCACCTTCTCGCCATAAGGCAATCTGTTTTTCGGACACATCAATTTCCATTGAGTGTGTCTTACCGCTTAATTGTGAACATGCACCGATTAACATTTTATACTCTCCATTTTTTCTAGTGTCGGATGGTCCGTCAGTAAGACCATATCAGTTTCACATTGTCAATAGTTTACCCACTGACCACAAGATAATCACCACGCAAATTAATGCGTGACACCCAGCTGCAAACTTAAGTAAATCTTTAACGCCATCA
>Ga0208428_1000394_pt1 | contig 20795 bp, 23 predicted proteins | sample DEB08_DNA_11_FD_184535 | JGI IMG/M metagenome (GOLD analysis project Ga0208428, IMG submission 184535) | Aqueous microbial communities from the Delaware River and Bay under freshwater to marine salinity gradient to study organic matter... | ecosystem: Environmental > Aquatic > Marine > Coastal ... | reverse complement strand
CCTAATATTGGTTTGTATTTTGTCTTACCATCTTCTTTAAAAGCTCTCAAGAATTGTTTTCTAGGTTTATCTGCTACACTACAATGCACCCATCCACTTGAAGGCTCACCAATAGTATAAAACTCAAGGATCATTTGATCCCAACCCTCTATATTATCTTTTATCCAATATGCAAGATCAGCATTATCTGTACCTGGTACTTCAAAATCTACCGCTTCAGCTTTAGTATGTTGGCTATTGATTGAGCTACCTATCTTAACGCATAGCTGCTCACTACGAAATCCGCTAGTTATAATTACTGGACCAAACTTATCTCTAATTGGTTGCAGCAAAGTCTCGCAAAGGTTTTGTAGTTTAGCAATCTGATCTGAGTTAGGTTCATTGGGTATACCAAGTCTTATTGCTGTGTCTGATTTAGTTAGTTCTTGTAGTGTGAAGTTTTCTGATAAGTTCATTCGTATATAATCCTTACTTTAAGTTTCTTTTGTTCTTTAGTTGTACCTCTACATATAAAAGATCCTTTAAGGTTTCTTTTATACCCATCTTTTGCAACATAATTTTCAACTTTTCTATAGTTCTTAGATTTAACATCATAAGCATTATACTCTCCTGTTGTCATATTTAAAGTAACAATATCTACTGGACCTAAACCACCAACTGGTGCAAATACTATTAAATTAGGATCTTCAGCAAGACGCAGCTGTGCTTTTAATTCTGAGGTTAGACCAGTAACTGCTTTCTTTCTTCTATTCTTCATAAGATTAATTCTTTCGAAAAAAAGAAATTATTTGTTTATTAGTATTTTTTCGAATAGCTTTCTTTCTTCTAGCCATAAAGACCTTAAAGTTAAAGTTTTTGAAATAGTATAACTATAATTGTAAACATACCACCTATTAATGCTGACATGGCATAGTACATATGTTTCTTAATATCTTTGATTTCTGATTCTATGTTGTTAATTTTTTGGTGGGTTTGTTTCTGCATAATACGACAAAGTTTTTCGTGTGATTCTATTCTCTCTAAAGCAGTATTCTTAGGCATTTTCACCTTTATGTTCATTACAAAAATAAGTTACATATAATTTTTCTTTATCAAATTTTTCAATATTTTCGTTAGTAACTTTAATGGTTGCTATAGCACCTGCTTTAGTACAATCTGTCCAGGTATTAAAATGTATTGGTGGTACTGTTGTATTGTTGCATAAACCTGTAATCGCAGAGCAGATAGTATAAGCTAAAACAAATTTCATAATTACCTCGCACAACTAGGTATGCCTGTTGATGTTACAAATGGGTTTTCTGCAAATGCCATGTAGATGTAATTTCCACCAGAAACATTTGATCCACTATCAGTTCCTCTACATTTAAAACCATTTGAGGTAAAATCTAGTGCATTTCCTGTGCTTGTGTTTTCTGCGTTAGATAAATTTGGTTTTAATAACAAATTTGTAACATTAAAAGAATTTCTTTTATTATCCCACATAATCCAATTAGCTGTACCCTCTGTATATTTTATAATAACAAAAGCTGGTTTAAATCCTGTATAAACAAATGTTCCATCAGCATTTCCATTACCAGTATAAGAACCAAACTTGCTATAACCTTTTTTCTCTGCGAAGCAGTAGGCTATAAAGGTTGCACTTGATGAGTTTGCTTCTGTACCAGCACCAAGAGAAAATGTTGAAGATGTTGGAGAGGTGTTATTCCAATAATAAACAGTAGTTTCTTTTGCTGAAGTTAAATTTAATTTCATAGCAGAAGTATTCCCCATAGCTTCATGGTATGTAAGCCAATGTGCTGAAGTAGAAAAACTTCTACCTTTACATATAATCATTTTTGGTGCAACTCCTAAGCCATGACCAACTGTAGCATTAGCACCTGTTCCTGTATAAGACACAATACTAAATCCAGCAGTAGTGTTAGCAGATACAGTTGAGGTTATGCTTCCATTAGAGTTTGATGCAGTTCCATTAGCACCTAACCAATTCCATGCAACATAAGTAACTCCATTTTCATTACAGTTATTAGTATTTGATGTTCCATTTTTACATACATAACCATCTGAATTTAATGCTGAAATCCAACCAGCACCACTAGGTGTTTCATCTGCGGCAGATGAAGAAGAATCTAATTTTAAATATTTAGATGCACCACTATCGTATCTAATAGCATCAATAATATAATGTGAAAATGCACTACTTCTAGCTTTTACCCAAGTCCAATCAGATTGAAATCCAACTCCTGTTATAGTTCTTCCATCTGTATCATTTCCTGTGTAGGTAATAGTATTAAAATAATCTGTTGGTTTGTCTAATCCGTTAGTGTAGCTCATAATAATATCCTATCCGTATTCTGCTAAATTTTTTGTGTTAAGTGCATAATATCCTGATGGTACAGAATATTCAAAGTTTCCATAGCCATTACCATCACTATTTCCTGATGAGATTGAGAATGGTGGGTTGCCAAAATTCATATATGCACTACTTGTGCTATTATAACCATTATTCATTATTGCTGGTCTATAATTAATTCCTGTTGTGGTTATTGATATTGCACCTTGAGATGATCCATTTTTGTAAAATGTTATTTCATTATCATCTAAGTTTATTGCTATACCTATAATATCATTTGTTGTCCAACTAGCACCATATGATGATGCTGTGCCATACACTATTTTTTGACCATTATTGTAATAAGCAATACCACCATCAGAACTATTTATTGAATTACCATGAGAATCGTATGTTGGATTATCAGCATTGTCTATACCAACAATTATAGCATTACTATCAAGTGCTTTAATCTCAAAAAACCATTTTCCTGTATTTACAGCTATTGTTGAATTAGCTTGACTATTATTACCTGACCCTGTCGCTGTTTTATTATAATGTAAATTCCCTTCTGCAAAGCCTGGTAAATTCCCTGTTCCTGGTTTGTCTAAAGGATTTAATGTTGCAAAATTATTAGTACAAGTATCAGTAGCTTGATCTCCAGAAGTTAAATTATTTACAGTAAAGTTATTTCCATTACCAGATACATCTGCACCTAGACTACCAGAGTTTTCAAAGTCTAAATAGAATCCATTTGTGCCAAACGTTAAACCAGATACATCTATTGGTTTCCATATTCCACTATCTTCGTCAAATTCTCCTACATCTGTTGGAGATAAAGCAGTTCCATCAACTGCAACTAATTCTGATATATATCCATTCATATAATTTGTTGTATTTATTCTGCCAATAGTATGTGCTGTTGTGCTATTCCATTGACTATCTTGACCAGATGATGGATTTGTATCTGTTGCAAAAGAAGTTTCCTCAACACCATTAATATACATACGCATACGATTTCCAGCAGTTCCATTTGCACTATCATAGACAATTAAAATATTATAAAATGCAGATACATCTCTGAAAACTCTGTTAGTAGTTAATTGACCTTTTACTGCACTACTTTGATATAATTGCCAATACAATCTATCTGAATCATCAAATGCTAAAGTTTCTTGATTAGTGCTATTTGCATAAACTCCATATATAGATTGATAAGAACCTAAATTACTTCTTTTTATCCAAAAACTTAAACTCCATAAATCTTGATTAGTAGCACTAGATGGAGTTCTTGTTAAATAATCACTACTACCACTATTAAACCTTAATGAGTTAGCTACATCATAGCCTGTGTCTTTTATGGAGTTAGTTCCAAGTATTAGTGGCATTAAATCTCCAATGTTGGAAGTTCGCCTAGTGGTCTTGTAGTAGTACCATCATCTTGTTCTGTGTAAGTGTATAAAGTTTCTAATGCTGGAGTATCACTTGCATTTGTAATTGCAGTTTCCATTTCGTTTGATTTAGTTCTAACACTTGCTCTATATGTTGCAATATTAGTTGGTACAGAATAATCAGATACTTCACTTGCTTTAACAACATACCAATCAGTAGGTGCTAATAATCCACTAGCTTGTTGTTTAATAGTTTGTATCAAATTATATTTTAATCCTCTAGTTTTTACATCTCCAACTTCTTTGTCATCTGGCATTAATCCATCATCTGAATCTTCTTGTGTCCATAAGCTATCTGCATGTGCTTTAGGTGTAGCAGTTCCCCATGATCTAGTAACTTGATTGTCTGCAAAAGCATAAGATTCATTTGTGTTGATGTACCATTTCTCATCTTTAAAATTAGATGAATCAGTTATCACTTCATAAATACCTATTGCATTTAATTCAGCTTGTGACCATAACTGAAATATTTTAGCTGGGTATCTTACATCTCCTATTACTACTGATTTAGGATTATTAATATATTGTGTAATATTGTTATCTTCTACTATTGCGTACATATTTTAACTCTCACTTAGGTTTAATGTTCTACCTACTTCTTGCCAAATAGAACCATTGTATTTAAAAACTAGAATATCAGTTTTACCATCTGTTGAAGTAAATGTTGGTGCTGTACTTCCAGCAAATTCAAATACTGTATTAAATGCGATTGTGTGTGAGCCATTGTAATTAATCTCTACACAAATAAAAGCACCCTCTACAGAATTAGTAGGTGCAGAGAAAGTAGTGTTTTCTGTTGTTAGATGATATGCGTTTGGTTTAGCAGAAGCATCCCAAGCAACTGCATTTGATGATGAAGTAAGTGATGCCTGTGCAACATTAGCTGCTACAGCAAAAGAAGAAATTCCAGCAACACCGAGAGTACCAGTTAAACTAACATTTCTTATTCCAGTATAATCTTTGTTAGAATCTAAAATTACAGCTTTACTAGCTATTGCTGTTCCAGTTCCTGTTCCACCTAAATCTAAAGCATTTACTTCTCCAACAACTACAGTTGCTCCATCTAAAATGTTTAATTCTGTTGCAGTAGAAGTTACTGCTACATCTTCATTTATTTTAGGAGCAGTTAAAGTTTTGTTTGTAAGAGTTTGTGTGCCAGTTAATGTTACAACACCAGTAGAACTAATTGCAGCATCTTGCCAAGCTGAACCTGTATAAACTCTAAGAATATCATTGGTAGTATTAAAATAAAGCATACCTGCAGCTAGAGCATCACCATCATTATCTGTAGATGGATCAGAAGATTTAGAACCTAAGTAAATATCATCAAAAGCATCAGCGGAAGCGGCAGCTTCTGTAGCTGAAGTTGCAGCAGCAGTAGCAGAATTTGCTGAAGCAGTTGCAGAGTTTCCAGAAGTTGTTGCAGAGTTAGCTGAAGCAGTTGCTGAGTTAGCACTAGCTGTTGCGGATGATGCAGCGGCAGTAGCACTAGAAGCGGCAGCTGTAGCACTTGTTGCTGCACTAACTGCGTCTACCAAAAGTTCAAAGTGATCTGTGTCTGTTAATGAATCTCCTACAACAGCGTCTGCTATACAAATGTAAACATTATTAAGTTGAGCTGAAGTAGTTGATTTAATTATATCTCTAACATTATATGCTTCTGTAGTTACTGTTGCGTCTGTACCTTTGTATGTACCTAATTCTTGTGTTACTGAAATTTCTCCTGCACTATCAAATGCTAAAATTTTATTGGCTCTATCTGTTGCACCTACAGTAAACTCTGTAGATGTCATAGTGTTTGTTCTTGATAACTTTATGGATCTATTAAGTTCTTCTTGAACTTGTTGAGTTGTCATGGTTGCACGATCCAAACCCTCTTCGTGAGATTCCGCAGGGAATGGATCATTAGCAATATAATCTATTGCTTGAGTTTGCGGAACTTCTCTAATTATTACTACTGTTTCACCAGACGCTGGAGTGTTACCAGTAGTGAAAGTTATTGAACCTCCACTAGCATCTCCTGCACCAGCTACTGTGTAGTGTGTAGTTAAAGTCTTAACAGTTTCTGTACCTGCTGCTGATCTAATAATTACGATTAAGTCTGTGTCTGCAAATATTTTATACCCATATGCAAATTGGGTTGTACTCCCATTACCAGAGTAGGAATTCTTTACTGTAGTTGAAGATACTGTCATGTTAATTCTCTATATATTAAATGTTGTAATTATCAATACCATATTATTGTGGTAATAGTACATTTATTTCTTCTGTTTCATCTCCTTTTTTTCTTTTATAAAAGCCATATTTTTCCTTTTGAGCAGCTTCTATACGTTCTCTAGTTTTAGGGTATTTTTTAAGCATTTCATAATATGTTTTATCTTTAAATGCTTTAAATATTTTTTTAATATATACTTCTTTACCACCATCAAAATCAACATCTCCTTCTTGTAGACTTTGATAATCATTAGAATCAAAAGTATCTTTTAAATATTCTGTTAAATTTTTACCTTCTATTTTAACTTTACCTATATTTTCCATCATATAATCATAAGCAGATTGTTCACCTGTAAAATTGTATTCTTTAGTTAAATCAACTTTTTTATATTTAATTTTTTGTGGTTCTCCAAGAGGTATTCTAAGTCTAGCAATTTCAAATGCTACAGGATTATCTTTAACATCTATTTTTCTACCTACTAAACTTGGTCCTTGAAACCAAAAAGAAAATGATGCTACACCATCTGCATTTAAGTATAAACTACTAGGTGTTTTCTCTATAGGTTCACCTGTTAATATATCTCTTCTAGGTTCTAAATATTTTTCACCTAATCCAGACCTTGCTATAATTCTATCTAAAAATCCTCTTGTTTCGTATGCTTCTTTTTCTGGCTCTAATATTCCTGGTATACCTTGATTTCTTAAAGAAGCGTAAGGTATAGCATTTCCAACTACTCCACCAAAAAATTTAGAAAAACTATTTTCAGTAGGATTAGCAATGAGTTCCATAGCATCAGATAAACCTCTTAGATAAGTTTTATTAGATGCGTTTCTAAATACAGTTAATGCTGCTGAACTAAATAAATCTTCTTTTTGTTCATCATTAATATTAATTAAATTTTCTTTTAAGTCTGCAATAATTCCAAGTATATAAAAACGAGGATCCATTCTATTGTATTGTTTGTAAGTTATACTTCCATCTTCATTTTTTTGTGCAATAGAATAAGGTTGCCAACCCATTGATAACCAAGTTTTTTTTACTTCAAAATTAGATGGTCCATTACCTGTTATTTTAGGATATAGTTTACCATCTTTATCTTCAATATCTTCTGTTGCTAAGTGTAAACCATAACCCGCATAAGCCATACCCATCATTTGTCTACCTAGAACTTCAGCTCTTGCTCTTCGATCTCCACTATTCCATAAGTCTCTATTTTGTTTTGTAAGTAAACCAAATCCAGGAATACGATTTCCAAAATGTCTCCAAAGATTTGTAGGTGTTCTTATAAAGGGAGCCATGAATCTAAATTCTGGTGAATTGTTTAAAAATGTTTGTATTTTATTACCCCAATCTAAATAAGAACCACCTTTTAAAGAGTTTGTATAAGTTGATTCTCTTGCATAATCTAAAGTTTTTTGATTAATACTATTATCTTTTATATTTGCTGATCCATTTTTATCAAAACCTTCATCAAAAATTCTTTTAATATTTTCTTTACCTTCTTTAGAACTTAGTGATAAACCTCTTTCCATAGTGTTATCTAAAGCATTAGTAAATAATCTACCTCTATAATTCATTTGTTTTAACAATTCATCACCTGTCATTAGTAATCTTGATGGTAATTCCACAACATTACCTATCCAATCTATTGCAGTTCCAACTGCTCCATCAAAACCTAAGTTAGCACCACTAATAGGTCTTACTGCTTTACCACCTACAATTTCTAAGTTATCTTGAGTTCTAGCAAGAGGATCAAGTATTGCATCACCTTGTTTTAAAGCTAGTCCTGTAGCTCTTATACTATCTCCAAAACTCATCATCATTCCTTGATACTGAGCAAAACCTAATCTTATTGATCTAACATCTGCTTTTGCTAGACCACCACCAATTTGTTCCATTGGTCTAATTAATGCTTCATAAATACCAGACTTCATGTTGATAGCTTGTGTAAATACACCAGACAATAATGAGTTAATGTAAAGTGAGTTAAATGCTTCTATTGTTCTTTGGTATCTTGTTTTAGCAACAGAATTAATTACTTCTTCTAATGGTGCATCTTTAATTAAGTTTGCTATTGTTGTTGAGTCTCCTCTAAAGTTTTGAATAATGTCTACCATTTTTTCTATATCTAAAACTTTACCTTCTGATCTAGCAACTTTTATTCTACCTGCTTGAGTAGTTCTAGCAGCACCTCTTATTTGATCTTTAAGAGCAACTACTGTTTTTCTAACTATCTCACTTTGCAAAGCAACTTCTTCTTTTGCTTGTTTAGTCCAAGCCTTAGTATCTCTACCAAATTGTTTTACATATTTTTCAGATGTTTCTTTTAAAGTAAATGCAAGTTCTTGTAATATTTGTTTAGATGCTAACATTCTAACTGTAGCATTTTTAGCAGCTTCAGCATCTTTAGGTAATGCTTTTAAAACTTCTTCTTTATCTCTTGATAATATTTTTGCAAGTTCTTCTGCTGTTTCATTTTTTAATACATCATTTTCTAAATAATCTTTTGTTACATCATCAAATCTTTCAGACACATCATCTATTGTTTTTAAAACTTCAGCAGAATTTAAGAATGATTTAGTGTTTAATATTTTTTTAATAAAAGATTCAGTTTGTTTCTTAGCTTCTTTTTCACCAATATTTATTTTTTTAATATATTCTTTAGTATTGATAGCTTTATTATCTTCTACAATTTTAGTTAATACTTTTTTATTTTTTTTCTTTTTCTTTAATCCATCAATAGCTTCACCAGTTTCTTTATAAATTTTTTCTTTCTCTGCTATGTCTTTAGTTTTTTTAGCTTTTTTAAATGCTTTGATACCAAACAATATCTCAAGTGGTCCACCAATAAGCATACCTTCAAGTACGTTTTTTAGTCTACCTTCCATCTCAGTATCATCTTCATCTGTAGCTAAGTATTGAGTAACTGCATTATTTAAAACAGGAGAATCAAACTCTACCAACATATCTGATAGTCTACCCTCATTAGGATCGAATACAGTAAGATCAGTTACAGCACCTGCTGTCATACCTCTTAATCCTGTCTTAACTATATTTCCACCTAGACCAACACCTTTTAAAATTTTAGATGGTCCTATAAATCCTGTTACAAATCTTGCTGCACCTTCAGTTAAATTTTCACCAATACCTTCTGGTTTATGAAACACAGGTAAATTTCTTTTTTGTGAATAACCACCTTCTTTCCATTTCTTAGGAGAAACATATTTTGGTATTAAATCTTTAAATGTAAATTTACCATCCTCATCTCCAAACTCTAATCCACCCAATGAAACTATATTTTCATCTAAAAAATCACCTTGCTCTTCTACTGCATTAACAACACCTTGACCTGCTGATAAAGTTAAACTTCCTGCTTTATTCCAAAAATTAAAATCTTCTTCATCTGGTTTAGTGATTATACCAGAATTAACTGGCTCTACTTTGTTAATGTTTTTTTTAGCTTCTTCAATAAATTTTAGAGCTTCTTCAGACAACTGTACATCTGCCATGATTATCCTTCTTGTCTTGATTTAAGAATTTTAATATAGTCGTTAAAAAATTTATTAACTTGAGGTTTACCTTGCTCATCTACATAACCATTTAACCTAGCCATTGTTATTAAAATATTTTTTTGACTAGGATTAGTTTTATATTGATCATACAATTCAATAACATTAGATGTTTCTCTAACTACATTAAATTTATTTTCTTCTAAATTAAAAGCTGTAATTTGTTCTATCTGAACTTCAGCATATTTATCGACTAAATCTAATCTAAGCTGTCTAGCATATTGTTGCTGTTCATTGTAAGTTGCATCTGGATTTGATTGAACATATAAATCTATTCTTTCAGCATATTCCAAACTAGCTTCTGTTGCTCTTTCTTTATTAACAGCTTTATTAAAAGAAGCATCAAAAGCATTAAAAAAAGTTCCTTCTAATAATTTTTGTTGCTCTGTTTGATATTCAAAAAATTTATTACCTTGTTCAATTTTTCTAACAAAAGTATCATGACTAATACTTTCAGTTAATATTTTTTGTTTTAATGTTGCAAATTCTGCTTCTCTTTTACCCGATATAGTTTTACTACCATTGTATCTTTCAAAGTTTTCTAGTTCATTTAGTAATCTTTCAGCTTCTTCGTAATCAGCATTGGGATCACCCTTAACTGCCACAGATTCAATTTTTTGTTTATAAGAATTATAAATAGAATTGTTAAATATTTCATCAGATAAAAACTTAGTACCATTTATATCTTTATCTATTTGTTTAATTTTTTCTACAGCATCTGGTGTACCAATAAAAGAATCAGCATCTGTTAATAATAAAACACTATCAATAGCTTCTTTTCTTTTTTTTAGATCATTAGATCCAAATATATGTTCTTCATTATATAATTCAGCTTTTAAATATAATTCATCTTTATATTTTTTTTTTAATTTAGGATTAGTTTCAGTTTTAAATTTTGCTACAGTTGCATTAATGTCATTATTATAAACTTTAGCACTTTCTTCTTGATATGCTTTAAAGGAATTTTGTTTTAAATGATAAACACTTTCAGAATTTTCTAAATCAATACCACTTTCAATTAATTTTTTAACTCTTTTATTTTTAACAGTAGATAATTTTTGATTTATTAAAGGTGTAAAAGTATTCTTCCAATTATTAATAGATTCATCTTCACTAATATTTTTTTTTTGTGATTCAATAATTTTATCTGACTCTGCTTTTAATTCTAGTATTGCTTTCTTTGCAATTAACTTTTCTTCATTATCTCTTTTTTTTATTGTATAATCATCTATAGCTCTAGCAGCAGGTAAAATTGATGCTGCCATAGTTGATCTTGGATCAATTCTTATATTAGATGTTACAGATCCTACTTCTGCTGTAGGTCTACCTTTTGCTGTAAATGTAGGTATTTTAGGCATAATAATTATCCATCACCATAATTACTCATTAAACTTTGACCTGCTTGAGCATAATATCCTAATTGAGCAGCTCTTGCTTCATTTCTTGCAACTTGTCCTTTCATCCTTGCAAAGTTTGCTTCTTCAAGTTTTTGCGATTGTGCTACTTTAGAATTGTAATCTAAAATATCTTTTTCTATTTCAGCTTGTTCAGCATTATATCTCATAACATTTAAACCAGATCCAGATAATTCAACACCAGAAGTTAATATAGCAGTTTTAGTTTCTCCTTGAAGTTTTGAAAATTGTTGATCAAATCTAGCAAGATCAAATTCTTTTTGTTGTTCTAATCTTTCAGCTTCTTGTTCTGCAACTTGAGCATTTCTATTTTGTACTGCTTGATTATATTTACCTGCTGCAGATGCTTGTTGTGCTGCTGCTACTGATGTTACTGCTGTTACCCAACCCATTAAAATATCCTCGCATATCTATATTGATCTGAGCCATCAAATCCATAATGTTTCATTAAACCCTCATTCTCTAATCCTAACCACTTTGCAAATCTTATACCTTTATCAAAATCTTTACGCACAGCAGTTTGAACTCTTTTAATATTATATTTTGTTGCAACTTTTGCAAAATCTTTCTTAATCGCTTTGGCTACCGCTAGTGGATGTTGCCAAACATCTTGTGTTGCAATAACCCAACCCTCTGCGACTTGACCCCAAATCATTTTCATTCCTGCAGCAAAGATTGGTTTGTCATTAACAATACCTGTAAAAGCTAAGTGGTCTTGTACTAAGTTCATAGCATCTCCATCAAACTGTGCATCCTTATCCATAAGTTTATGATTCATTTGTTGAGATAATATAAATCTTCCATGTTCAGCTGTGTAGGGTACTATATATAACATATTATCCATCATTAGTAGTTAACCTTGGGTATAACGATAAAATTGTAAAAGGTAAAGGTTGAGTTTGTCTAACAAAAATAAAACCATCTGTCTCGTAGTTTCCTCTAAATTCTACTTCTTTATCTCCTGTAAATGGTGGTATACCTTCATCCATTAAATCAGCAGAACTTCTAAATGGTATTCTTTCCATGTTATTTAAGTCTGGTCCAACCTCTACACCAATAGTTTCAAACATTCTAACTGTTATATCATATATTCTTTTAGTCTTACCTTGTGATGTACCATTCTGTGATCCAGCATTTAATCTCATAGTTTGTAGTAAAGATGTATAAGCTAAACCTACCTTAACACTTTTTGCTGAACGATCTAAAGTTATACTACCAGAACTTACAGTTCTATTGGGGTGCGTTGCACCATCTGCTAATATCGAAACAACTTGACCTTCAAGATGATCTAATCCAGATAATGTACTAACTGCACTACCACTATAACTTAATTCACTATCTAAAAAATTAAATGATGAGTTATCTGTTTCATCAAAATCAAATACATTTAAAAATTCTACATATCTTCTAGTAATATTATTAACAGTTCTTTTTATAATAACATACACTTGATACTCTGTATCATCTGTTGGAATAACTGCTGCACTTTCTACTACTGCTTTACCTTCACTAGTTGCAGTTAATCTTGTGCTATCAAAACTTTTAATGGTTAAATATCCTGTTGCTTCATGTGCTGTTTCAGTAATAGTTACTACTGCAGAATTTACTGTTGCAGTAAAATTAGCATGAGCATTAATTGCAGTTTTTAAATTAGTTGCTGTAGTATTATTATTTGTTTCAGTTTTAAATTCATTAGTTCCAGCAGTACCTGTTGTAGAAGTAAAGTCTACAGTTGTGCCATCAGATTTTGTTAAAGTTAATTTAGTGCCATTTACAATGTTTGCATAATCAGAAACTGTAATTGTTGCTACACCAAATCTTCCACCAAAGATATGTCTGTGCCAAGCAGTTACTTGTTGCTCTCTTTGATAAGTTAATCCTACTAACTCTCCATCTCCTCTAACTCCATAAACAATTTGATTAGGTTCTTGTTGATATGCAATCTGTGTTAAACCACCTTCAGTAATGTGTTCAGCAAGGATTGTCATGTCTGGTGCTATGTAACCATCCACATCAAAGTTGTATGCTAGTTCTCTAATTTTTCTTTTAGCACGTTGCAAAAATAATGTTGCGTTACCTACAGCTATAGCATCTACATTTGCAGAGCCATGGTTAGATTGTTTTTTAATTAATATGTTTGTAGGTGTAACTGCACTATCTGTACCTCCACCACTTACTGTAAACTCACCACCTGCTGTACCAAGAATTAAAGTTCTTGTAGCTGTCATAAATCTTATTGCATTAACTTGGTTTGATGCGATTGTATAAATGATTGCATCATCATCAGCTATCGTTCCACCAATGTTTGCATCCATGTTTTCGTAATCACCCGATTTTGAAAAAAATATTGTTTGTGGTTGGTTTGTTGTTCCTGCAAAAACTAATCTTTGTTCAAAAAAAGTTACGCAAGAAGGATGACCTGTAGTGTCTGAGAAAGCACCTAAAGACCAATCTGCTGAAGCGGTTGCTGATCCTAAATCTTTTATAATAGTTATCGTAGCATTAGTCGTATCTGTTACTCCAGTTATTTTACCATAACCATCTCTAAAATTAACTAGTCTACCTACATCAGTTGAAAGAAATCCACTACCACTATTGATACCAGTAACTGCACTAGCAACTAACGCAACTCCTGTACCTACTGTGTGCGATCCTGGATTTAAAGTTGTTGTAGTAATATTGGCATCCATGAATGGTCCACCTGTAAAATCTACATCTGTTAATGTCCAAGCAGTATGACCAGTACGAGATAGTTTTTCTACTTCATGTTCTGGATGTGTAATGTACATGACATCTGCTGATTGTGCGAACTTAATATCAAAAAGTTGTGCAGTAGTATAAGGGGTTGCTATTTCAAAAACTTTATTCGATACACCACCAGAAGTATAAGTAGTAAATGATGAACTGTTTATATCAACACCATCTTTATCTTGTAGTTCAAATGTATTGGTAGTTTTGTCTGCAACTAAAAATCTTTTACCATTAACTTCTGTCATACCTCCGACACTACTAATTAATACTTCATCTCCATTTTCATAACCATGTGATGTAGCAGTTACAACAGCAGGATTTGCTTTTGTAATTGCAGATATAGTTTTATCTCCTTCTAATACAGAGCCACTATCTTTGTAGACTCTCATTTTTAAATTAGAGAACTCCAACATATAAGTTTGTGTTGTTGAAAATTCAAAAGGAATTAATCTTGTTTTGTTTGCACTATTAGCAACTTCAGCTATAAATGTAGAACCAGGTCTACGAGCTGCCGAGCCATGCGGATAGACAACTAAGTTTTCTAAGGTTGAGCAACCAGATGTATATTTGGTTAGATCAGTTCTACCATCTAGTCTTGGGGATAATTCACCACCTGTAAAGTTTGTTAATTCGACAGCAACTCTAGCCATTTCTAAAACCTTGAGTTAATAAATGTACCTGCGTCTATAACATCTGTCATGCCTAAATCTTGCTCAACATTTTGACCTTCTGTTGAATCTACAAATCTAGCATCTTTTAATTTATCTTGAAACAAATTATACATATTTGTTGCTGTTTGATTATTTGATGTAACTGCAAAAGCAATGTCTGCACCTAAAGCAGCAGATAAAGTTTCTCTTAATAATTCATCATACTCATTGGGATCAGTAACTCTACCAATGTATAATATTTTCATACTAGATGTATTAGATAATATTTTTCTACCTTCTACTTTGTAGTTAGAATCATAATCTAATATTCTAAGTAGTCTTAAACAATCTGCAGGTAATGTGTAGGCATAACTAAAACCCCATGCAGGAGCTGTAGTATCTGCAGCTAGTTCAACTCTTTTCTGTAAACAGTTCCAAGGGTGTGATCTAAATACACTATCTCTTACTTGAGTGTATCTTTGATTGCAAAGTCTAGCGTTTTTTGAATCTTCTGTTAGTGAAAGAATAGTTGTTGCACCTAGTTGATTTAATGATCCATTACAAATTTCTACTACTGATGCCATACTACTTCCTTATAATATACTTTCGCCTTATATGTCTATCTTTTTCTAAAGCGAATATTTCTTCTGTTGTTCTCTCTTCTTTAGTATCAAAGCCATGATGATTTTTAGAATCATTTTGAAACCTATCTACTAATACATATCTGTATACATAATTATCTTTTTTAAAATGTAATACAGGTTTTAAATCTTGTATCTTTTTCATGCACTCTAGGGGGTTTCCACTCTCGCTTCCACCCCCTAAAATTTTAGTAATTAATCTATAACGTACATCATAGTTAATTGAATAGTACCAGTACCTGCAGCACCACCCATAGTTACTGAAACAGGAAGTCCATCCTTATCAGCGTCTACAAGTGAGTTTTCACCTAATGCAATAGTATTTGCAGCGTTAACTGCAGTTGCAGAAGTAGAAGCAGCAGCAGCTTTATAAGCAGCAGCAGCAGCACTTACAGCAGTACCAGCGGCATTATTGTGAGCAGCATAACCAACTGACAAAGTAGTTGAACTACCTAATGCGTCATGTGCTAATCTACCAGAAATGATTCTTGAACCATTTGGTAAATTAAACATTTGAATCACATCACCAGATGCTAGAGAAGATGCTTCATATTCTGCATGAGCAACTCTTACTCTACCTGCTAGTTCAGTAGTGTCTATCTTTTCGGAAGGTACGTTCTGATCCCATTTAGTCTTTTGTATCGAATAAACTGTAGCCATATTAATATCCTCCTATTATGCTTCTTGACATACTATACCAAGAACTTTTGCTTCTTCCATTCTAGTAGCACCGATTGATTGGCAGTAGTAAACTTGAGTAGCGTAAGATTTGTCTGCTCTTTCGTCTATTCTAGCTGATACGTCTTTACCAATCGCAAGAGTGATTCCATCCTGTGCGAAAGCTATGCAAGTTCTGTCGTTACCAGATTTTGCAAGTCTGTTTGATACAGTAAATTTAAACCCAAGGAACGAGTCAATTTCACCCTGTACTAATGCTTTTACAGTATTGAAATCTGAACTTGTTACTTCAGTTGTTGATAAAAGGTTTGTGATTTGCTCTGGTCCCACAACGATGTGTCTTGGGATTGAAGGATCAACACTTGCTAGATCAAAAGTCTGCTTAGCAGTTCTTAACTTAGCGATTGTTAAACCAGCTCCACCTGCAGCGATTGCAGTTTGAGCAGCAGTTGAAGTTGCACCAGTTTCACCTGTAAAGGCAGTACCAGTTGCAGCTGCAATAATCACATCATCCATTGCTCTACCCATTGCCATAGCAGCAGCTTGAGCGTAAGATGAAGTAGGATCAATTAAGAGTCTTACTTTGTCTTGTTGATCAATAAGATCAGCAAATTCGTAATCCGCAAGAGATACTCTTCTTCTTGAGTGAGGTGTATCTATTTGAGGAGTGTCCGAATGTCTGCTAGTTTTTAAAACTGCAGTTACTGAACCAACTTGATCGAAGAAAGCATTTTTACCTGTAACGCTTTCAACTCTGACTTTGTCTCTTAATAACGATCCCATTTGTTGAGATAACATTTGTATGTTAGCAGAATACTGCTGTACAAATGCTGTAGTTATTTGTGATGACATATTTTTGTCTCCATATTATAGTTGATTTAAAAAAATCAGAAAGGTTCTCCACCAAATGGTAGGCATCTCTTGCATTTAAAGTCTGTTAGACTAGAGTCTATTCCTTCTTGTCTGTAAGGTTCTTGCGAATTGTCTTACTATTAATCCACTTATAATAAATATCTGCGGTTGGCAAGGGATTATTTTTCTGTTGTTCAGAACCTACTTCCTTAATCAACCGCAATATTTCTAAGCGAATTTCTTTATCATTAAGATGATTATCATTTGGCATTTAACATCTCTCTTAAAGTATAAACTTGTTGTACTACCTTATCATGATCTGGGTGCATCCTGTTCCAGTATGGACCATCTTTATCATTAGATAATGCTGCAATCTCAGATTCAATATCTTTTGTAGTATTTACATTTTCACTTTCAGTACCAAGAATTTTATCTTCAGACATCATACCTGCTATCTTTGCAAAACCTTTTATGATTTCTGGATGATCACCTATTCTTGTTCCATCTTGTAATTGCATATCTAAAACTTCTGGATTAATATTAGCTTTTGCTAATGCACCAGCTTGTTTAACTTTACCTTCAAAGTCTCTACCCCACTCTGCTCTTAACTGTTGTTCAGCTTGAGCTTGAGCAGTTTCAGTATCAATCTTTGATTGCTGAGCTGTGCCTTCCATATTATTTTTATAGAACTCTAAGATACCTTGAGCTTGTTTATTATTTAAACCAAGTTGATGAGCATTTTCTGTAAAAGATTTAATTGCATTTTCATCTAAGTTTACTATTTCAGATTTTACGTCTAAAGAATATTTATCAGCAGATTCTGGTCTGCCAAGTTTTGCATAGACTTCATTCCATTGATCGTCTGTTGAATTATTATTTGGTATTGCAACTTTATCTTGACCAATCATTTTAGTTGCGTTGATATAACTTTTTGCTAACGCATCTATCTCAGTAAATTTTTCAATGTTAGGATCATTTCTGTAATCCTCACTAATTGAATCTTTCCAAGAAGTTTGTGGTGCAGGAGTATCTCCTTTTGCAACTGTTGTTGGTTGTGCTGTGGGTTGTACTGTTTCTGTAGTCGTTGTTTCTACAGGCACAGTTTCCTGTGTTATCTGTTCGCTTGACATATTTATTTTCCTTTATCCTTTCGTAGCATTGATTTAATAAATAGAAGAACACTACGCTGTCCTTCCATGTATGCACTCTCATGACTATCCCCTTTAACGTTAGTGGTAGAATGATAATGACATCTTTTTTCAAGATCGACTAAGACTTCTTTGCCTTCGTCTGTGTTGAATATGTATTCGTAATTTTTTCTTAACCCTTCTATAAGTTTTTCTAGTTGTTTATTTGGTTCCATACTATTCCACTTCAGCATTTGCTTCGCTAGATTCTCTAGCAAAGATTAAGCATTTGTGTTTAATCAAAAATCTTTTTTTTTATTATGTTTTTTATAAAATTCTCACTTTTATTTAAAATACTTTTTGTATCTTTAAATTTTTCCATAACTTTTCTTTGTGAATTTATAGGCATATTTCTTAAAACAACATTCTTTCCTTGAGCAGCATTTTCAATCGCTTTTTGATTTTTTCTTTTTTCAACTCTTACTTTAGCTAACATTGATTTTGCTGAACTCATAGATTTAGAAGCTCCACCCTCAAAACCAGCTGCTGCTAATTTTGCTGATAAAGGATCTAAATGTATTACTTTAAATTTTTTATCCATAATTTTATATACTATATTTCATCCGCTTGAGCAACAGCTCTTGCTTCGTCTGGCAATGCTTTCGCTAGTGGTGCTATATCTCCTCCTGCTTGTGCTACTTGTTGTAGTTGTTGCATCTGTTGCATTTGTTGTTGTTGTTCTTGTGCTTGTTGTCTTTGAGCATTAACTTCGTTTTGTGATTTTAATAATTTCTGTGGCATACCAACTATGTCTGCCAAGTGTTTCACAAGATTGTCAAAGTTAACATAATCAAATACTGGTGCTACGTTTGCAAGGCTACCTAATATTTCTATTGCTCTCATAATAGATTGTAGCTCTGTAGATTTTTGTGCTTTAGCTAGTGGAGATACATATTCAATTTCTATATCTCTACCAGACAAAAACTCTGGTGCTTGTGGTAACATATTGTTACGAAGTAATATATTAAACACTCTGTCAATTAATGGTTTTAATAATTCTGATTGTAGTCTACCTAATACTGGACCAAGTAATCTCATCTTCTCTTCGTTTCTTTGGATAACTTCTGTCGCTGTCATTTGTGGACCTTGTTGCATCATAAGTTGATTAACATAGAACACAGCTCTGATTGCATCTCTTCTTTGCTCTTCCATGTTTAATCCTAATGGATTGTTTGCACCAATGTTTAATGGTTCAATTCTATCTCTAGTACCACTTCTATAAAAATTTAATCCACCTGGTACAGTTCTAACAGGTAATAAAAATCCATCATCTGGAACTAATAGTGGTGGGTCAACTTGTTTCTGTGCAGCTTTAATTGTAGTCTTAGACATTTCGTTTAGCATCTTAACGTCTGGCAAAGCTGTCATTGCTGGACTTCTTCCATAAATTTCATTTGATGCTTTTAAGTATCTTGGTACTACAAAAGGAAACTCTTTAAATCCAGATATAGATAATTCATTTGCATTTTTATATTCTAAGTAAACAGATTCAAATGGCATATTACTTTTATCTTTTTTCTTAGGATTAAAGTCTGATCTTGGATAAACTGCGTGTAGTATTTCTACTTCTTGGTAAGGATCTTTTTTGAAGATACCTTGTATGTCTGTTGACACATTATCACCAAACTTTTGTACTGCAGCTCTAGCAGATATTTTAAATCTTCTAAAGATTGTATCTATTCTACCTTTGTCATTCTCTGCAACAAATACTTCGTTGATGTGTCTTGTTGAAAATTTAATTAAATCTTGATCATCTTCTTCTATAAACATTGCAGCAGTTCCAAATGTAATTAGATCATGATACAATTCAAATATTTCTTGTTGAAAGTTTGATCTGTTAAATGCTGTGTACATTGCTTCTGTTGCAGACTCTAACCAGATTTTTGCTTCATCTTCATTCTCAACATCTTCATCTTTAAATCTTAAAGTAAACCAAGGTGTGGATGGATTTGTTAACATACCATGTAATGATGCTGCTAATAATTCTACTGCTTGTATTGGAGAAGAATCGAAAATTTGTTCCATTCGTTTATCCCCTCTAGCTCTAGTCTTAGTTACATCTGCTTTTCTTGGTTGCATATAATCTGCAACTTCTTGCCAATGCGTTTCCCAGTTTTGCCTTTGACCTTCTAGCTTCTCATATCTTGATAATAAACTTTTACTTAAATCTGTTCTTGCCATTATTGTCCTAATAAACTTCTACGACCTAGTGTTAATGTTTCTTCTTCTACACCTTTTGGTCCTGTCATGATTGTTGCTGATCTTCCTTTTGCTTTAGTCTTTCTAGAATCATAACCATCCATTGCAGTTGCGGTAGCTTGTGAAACTTCTGATGTAGTTGGTGCAACCGCTACAGGAGCTGGTGTGGGTGCAGGTGCAGGTCTACTTGGTTTAAATACTGATCCCATATTATTCTCCGAATGTTAATGATGATTTAGTTTCTGATTTTGTTTCAGTTACTGTTTCTGTTACTTCTGGTTTTTTAATTTCATTTTCAAAAGTCATATCTTCAGCTAAGACTAAAACTTCTTTCTCAACTTCTACTTTTGCCTTTGGTTTTTTTTTAAATATTTTTTTAATCTTTTCAAACATTATGATCCTAATAAAGTTTTCTTTTGAACTTCTGCTTCTTCCTCAATACCTAATGGCGAAGTTAAGATTGTAGACTTTCTACCTTTTCGCTTTCTCTCAATCGCAGCTTGTTCTGACGCAATTTTATCTTTTTCCTCTTGCGAGACTTCTGCTGAAGGTGCGTCTGGCAAAGGTTGAACTGGTGGCAGCGGTGGCATTTTTGGTTTGAATAATGATCCCATAATTAAATAATCCTGTAACTATTATCTGCTACACTTTGTGGAGCTGATTGTCTAGTATTAATTTCTTGTAGTCCAACAGCAAGGTAACGCATAGCATCACAAGCGTGTGAACTCCAATCGTGTACAGGTTTCGATCTGAACATTCTATTTTTGTCGATGTACTTCCTATGGTAATGTCTTAACGCATCTATTAACTTTTTGCAATGGTCTGTATCAATCCAACATCTAGGCAGAGTCATTGTGG